>Ga0209290_1000208_pt1 | contig 53168 bp, 42 predicted proteins | sample EN1Hudsemesocosm_2_FD_184632 | JGI IMG/M metagenome (GOLD analysis project Ga0209290, IMG submission 184632) | Methane-oxidizing microbial communities from mesocosms in the Hudson Canyon - EN10B Hudson Canyon (SPAdes) (version 2) | ecosystem: Environmental > Aquatic > Marine > Cold seeps... | reverse complement strand
GCACTATATTTTCAAGCACTATATTTTCAAACGCAATAGTTGTATCTACAGTTCGAATCTATGAATGATGTATTGATCTTGACTAGTCTACTATCTAAATAATCTGCTCTTTTAGTAATAGACTAGTTAAAAGGTTTGATTAAGCTGTAAGCAGTTAAAGTGTTTTTAAATCAGGTCGGATTATATAATTTTCACTATTTGTAATAACCCATTTCTTATTTGCATTTAGAATAGACATTTCTTTTTTCAACATAAAATAATGACGGTGCAGGTTATCTGGAATATCAGATAGCTGGAAATTATCAACATTATTCATATGAATCAAATAATCTATAAACTCCAATATCTTCTTATCAAATGAGGCGCTTGAGCAAACGCCTGTTTTCAATTCGTCCAAAGATTGGAAGCAATTATCACGCACATAATTGATCAACTTTAAATTAGGGGCACCTTCAAGAAAAAATACGCCGGGCTCATTTAGTTGATAGTTAATTACGCCATTTGTGTTCTGATAACTTAATCTATGATGTTTAGATGTATGTTGAAAAACTAGTTTTTCAAAGTCAGTTTTAGCTTGTTGAACAACTCGACTTCCAAGGTCAATGAAATGACTTCCAGTTGGGTCAAAATAATTGTAAGCAATAGCAAATTTATACATATCACGCTTTTGATATGAAACCCATACTTGCTCACCAGCTTCATAGTTTATTCTTGCTATATACCCGCGTTCTTTACCCTCGGAAAGATCCCTTAGTGTTATCCCTTTCAAGTCGCAATGATTAAAGAGCTCAAAGATGGGCAAGAAACCTACATTTCCCCAACCTCGACTGCTCAAATTTAGCAAAATTCTATGCAGAGAGTCTTTATCAGTAGAGGGGTCAAATTCAATAATCTGATTCACCGCTGACCTTATTTCATTATTAAATGACATCATACTATTGAAAAGCATCATATTCATTTGCTTGATCACATCAAGCTCTGCCTCATCATAAAAGAAGCAAGAATTGGTTTTTAACTCATCCAGTGTTTCTAGGTTTAGAAAAAAACCATGATACTTTGAGCTCTTTCCCTTGTTCATTTGAATTGCAGCAGAATGAGCATACTTTGATTGAAATGGAAAAGAGTCTGGATACTTAATATCTTTACTAACAGGTATTCGTACGTTTTCGGGTAATTTTACTAATACCGTTCCAATTGGGATGGGTGAGGTCGCATACATCCCATATATACCATTCACTTTTCTTCGCTCAATACGTGAATCAAGCTCTAAACCTTGATCCGTTATCCATTGAAGTTGTTCTTCAAATTTAGGGGTATTCATTTCTAGGCCATCTCTATTTACAAAATAAAAGATACAATATCTATCGTATCAATAGTGATTTGATTCATTAGTATTATCGGGAGTACTTCAGCATCAAACATTTTATAAGCTATGCATATGACTTCAAGTTCTAGTAAGTCGCAGCAAAAAGCTCATATAAATTCCCAGTATTTCAAGAGCACACTAATTCTGGTATTACTTTTAGCTTGAATTGTTTTTATTTAGTCTGATTGAACTTCGTGAATTTATCCCCAGGCTATCAATCATTTGTCCATTCTTTAAATCACAATAATATTACATGGATAAAGAGATATTTATATATAATATTTGCTTCATCCTCAAAATGTTTCATTATTTGAGCGCTATTACGTAGTTGTTATTAGTCCATTGCTTTTTAAGCTAACCCGCACCTGCGATTTCATATAAACTAGCTATCAACATCTGTATTAATAAGTGAAACAATTCTATGAGTAATGAAGATTTGAAAAGTTTAGTTAGCTTAGAGTGTGAAGATAGATATGATTATTGTCTGAGTAAAGTTATTGAAGAAAAAGAGTTTTGGATACTCGTTAATGAAGAGAAACAATTCTTGAAGATCTTTGTCGAAGAAGAGGGTTATGAGTATTTGCCAATATGGCCGAGTTCAGAGCTTGCTTTGGATTATTGTAATGATTCATCTGCGCTGCAGCCAAAAAGTATTTCCTTACCTGAGTTTTTTAAAAAGTGGGTGCCAGGCTTGAATAAAGATAATCTGGAAATAGGTGTTTTTCCAGGTTCAGATACGACCGTTTGGATTACTGAGCCTTCAGAGTTGATGAAAGACCTTCAAGATGAGTTGTCGAACTTCTAGCGATGCGTCTTGATAGATTTGTTTGTAAAAGTACCGAGCTCACAAAAGATGAAGTTATCCACTTGATTCAGCGTGGTGAGATAATTGTTAATGGGGAGGCGGTAAAAAACGAAGCAGCTCAGGTTCATGAAAACAACGAAATTATATTAAATAACCATGTGCTGAAAACACGCAGCTTTCGCTATATTCTTATAAATAAGCCTTTAAATACGATATGTTCAAATGTTGATGAAGTGTATCCGTCGGTATTCAAATTATTAGATGTCGATAAGGTTTCTGAACTTCATATTGCTGGGCGTTTAGATGTTGATACGACAGGTTTAGTGCTGGTGACTGATGATGGTCGTTGGTCCTTCAATATTATTACCCCTTCAAAGGCGTGTAAGAAAGTATACCGTGTTGGTTTGTCTCGACCTATTTCGGAAGATATCGTCAGTAGGTTTTTAAGTGGAGTACAGTTGCAGGGGGAACAAAAATTAACTTTACCTGCAGAATTACAAATTATCAGTGCCCGTGAGGTTCTATTAACCATTACTGAAGGTAAATTTCACCAAGTTAAGCGCATGTTCTCGGCGGTAGGAAATAGAGTCATTTCCCTCCATCGTGAAAAAATTGGAGATATCTCTCTAGATGTAGACGTTGGGCAATGGCGCTATTTAAGCGCCGATGAAGTCAATTCATTTTCAAATTGAATCTAGCGCTTTGATTTGATCCAATATTGGCTTTGGGATGGAATGTTTACAATTATTTTTATAATCATAAAAAATAACCAGACCTTCACCTTCAGCAACGACTCGACCACTTTTCTCACTTTTAACGTAATACTTCATCGTGAACCTGTCTTCAGAAATCTCAGACACCCGAGTGACGACAGCAACGTTATCAGGATAGGTCAGAGGCGCTTTGAATCGACACTGTGTTGAAGCCAGTATGGGGCCTATACCATCTTTTGCCATTGACTCATTGATATCCACTTTATCAAAATAGGCAATGCGAGCACTTTCAAAATAACGAAAATATACGACATTATTTACATGCTGAAAGGCATCCATTTCCCCCCATACTACCGGTAAATCCACAGTTACATGACATCGATCGAATTCTTGATTCATTTTTGCTCCAAATATTAAAAGCTTAATGAGCAACAAGGGTAATTGCTCTGTGAGTAATGTAAAGAGAATAGTCTTTATTGTTTATTAAGGCATTAGTATTTGATAGGAAGATGAGAAAATTCTTAAGATAAGTTTTATTGAATATGTGTGAAACATTGACTATATAAATAGGTGTAGCTAAAGAATAACGATACTTTTAACCTGCGTTATGTTTTGCTTTTGTATGATGCGCTTATCATCGCCTCCTAATTAGAACAGGGGAAAGATCATGGCTAGTAATACTGATACCGCTTTTTCCCGCACTTTACCTCTGAGCCTACTTGTTTTTGTCGTTATATTTTTTAATTTCTTTATGATTTCAGAGGCCTCTTCAGCCGAAGCAAAAGATAACAATATTGAACATTGGATAACGCAATTCCAGCCTTCAACTTTGTCAGTTACTGATATGAGAAAAGAGTTTACCTGGTTTAAAAATGCGAGTAAGGCCTTTAAAGGAAAAACCATTAAATCAGTTGCTGAAGACATTAAAACGCATTATTGGGAGCGTGAGGTTTTAGCTAAAGCTTTCTTTGATATTACAGGTATCCGGGTTGAGCATGAGGTAATCGGCGAGGGGGCGGTTGTAGAAGCCATTTTATTACAAATGCGTACGGGTAAAAACACTTACGACATTTATGTAAATGATGCTGACATGATTGGTACTCATCTTAGGCTTAATGGCGTGGTCAACTTAAGCGAGTATATGGCGCTAAAAGGAAAAGCGTTCACAAATCCTTATTTAGACTTGTCGGATTTCCTGAATCTTGAATTTGGTCAAGACTATGATGGCCAGCAGCTTCAATTACCTGATCAACAGTTTGCCAATCTTTACTGGTTTAGGTATGACTGGTTTACTCGTACTGATATCAAAACGAAATTTAGACAGTATACGAATAAAAAATACGGTAAATCAGGAGGGTATGACCTTGGGGTACCACTTAATTGGGCTGCATATGAAGATATTGCCGATTTTTTCACGCACACGCCTATTGATGGTAAAAAAGTCTATGGGCATTTAGATTACGGTAAAAAATCCCCGTCTCTAGGGTGGCGATTTACAGATTCTTGGCTTTCAATTTCGGGGGTAGGGGATAAAGGTCTTCCTAATGGACAGCCTGTAGATGATTGGGGAGTGCGAGTTGAAAATCGTATTCCTGTCGGTTCGTCTGTAGCGCGTGGTGGTGCTACAAATGGTCCTGCAGCTGTTTATGCGCTTAGCAAGTATATTGAATGGCTGGAGAAATATGCGCCACCTGAAGCTAAAAGTTGGCGTTGGGTAGATGCGGGACCCAAAGGCGCCAGAGGTGATATCGCCCAAAGAATTTTTCAATATATCACTTGGTTATCGCATGATGACTTTACACGGGCTGGTAGTTCGATGATTGACTCTGAGGGGAAGCCTGTATGGCGGGTGGCACCAACCCCTCATGGACGCTATTGGGAAGAAGGTATGAAGGTAGGCTATCAAGATGCCGGAAGCTGGACCATCCCCAAGAGTGTCAAAGGGAAAAAACGCGCAGCTGCATGGTTGTGGGCGCAGTTTTGTGTATCTAAATCTGTTACCTTGAAGAAGTTTTTAGTGGGAGGAACTCCTATTAGAAAATCAACTATTCATTCAGACTTTGTTCAAAAAAATAAAGACCAGTGGGGGGGGGTGATTGATTTCTATGCCTCACCGGAAGAAAATCGTTGGACTGATACGGGTTTAAATGTGCCGCATTATCCAGTGTTATCGAGGGTATGGTGGCCTAACCTTGCTCGCGCTATAAAAGGGGATATTTCACCACAAGTGGCGATGGATGCGATCGCGCATGAACAAGATCGTCTGATGAACAGAATGAATTTGGCTAAATTTTCACCGAAGCTAAACCCTGTACGTGACCAGACTTTTTGGTTAAATAAAGACGGTTCTCCTAAAGCAGAGCGTGTTCGTCAGCCCCCTGAGACGATGCCCTATGATGAATTAATTAAACGTTGGAAATGATGAAAATGACTTCCCATGCGATGGGTATTAGTCGTCAAATAATCCTGATCGTGTTAATGGTTATTGTACTGATTACAGCAGGATTATCGATTGTCATTGCGGTAAGCAGCTTCAATAATTTGGCCTCTATTACTCTGAATGAGTTGGAGAGGATGTCTAAAATATTTTCTAGCCAAATTGTTGAATTACAAGAGAATGCTGCCAGAAGTGTGATTGAAATGGAAAGCAATCCTTTATTGTCAGAGCAGCTTGAACAATTAACTAATTTAGGACCATATTATTTTAATGATGCTTCTATTGTAGGAAGAGCAATTGAAGAATCAGATAAAATATATTCTTTCAAAGCACAGATAGAAATCGTTAAAATCCTTAATCCATTGAAAAACTTCAATAAAATCTCTTCTATTAGCTTGTATGGCTTATCTCCTTTTAACTTAATACCTGAAGCTAAGCCTGTTTTGAATATGAGGATGGATTCGACTGGAATCTGGGTCGGACTGTTTAATATTAAAGGAGAGGCAAGTAATCGAAGTTACTATTTCAACTCTAATAAGAATTTTAAATCACCCGAAGCAAACTTATTTGATATTAGTTCAATTTACAAATTAGCTATTCAGGACTTTCATATAAACACACAATTTGTACATTTAGCGACCAAGGGATTTGATGAGTTTGTTTCTGATGACAGTTTTAACGATATAAAGCAGGAAGATAAAACACATTCCAAAATTATTATTCAAAACGGACTACCCTACCTTCGAACAAGTGCGATCTTGAAGTCACTAGTCTCCAACCCTGAAAGTTGGGAAGCGGAAAAGGTTCCTGCAATGCTGGTAGTGATGGATCAAGAGTTAGGTTTCGATAGATTAGCGCTAATAAAACGCCAACTTGGGATTGATGTTGCGCTTGCAATGGATGAAGAAATTATAATGAGTAGCTTGGGTCGCCATGAACAACTAGGTGACCTAAAACCTGACAAAACGGTAGAAGCTAGTACACAGCGTTTTTATTACGCGATGCAATCGATAGTTTTTGATTCAGAGGCAAAGGATATTGAGCAGACCCGAAATGTTATTCAATCAGTGGTACTTAGCCCCATCTCCATTCTTGCTGATTTGACGCAGTCTCTTTTTATACAAATGGCGATGTTAGCACTCCTGGCGACGTTGGTGGCTGGTTTAGTTATTTATTGGGCAATTCGCCGCTTTGTGAATGATCCCTTAAATCAATTGATGGCGGGTGTTGAGAAGATATCAGCAGGAGAATTGAAACATAAAGTAGAAATGAATTCTAAAAATGAATTGGGCCAGTTAGCGATCGCGTTTAATGGGATGTCATATGAACTGGACAAAAAGACGGATCAATTACAAAAATATGCTGATAGTTTAGAAAGCAGTAATGTTGAATTGAAACGTTATCAAACTACGCTTGAAGAAATGGTTGAGATGCGTACCGATAAGCTAAAATCGGCACAAAAACAATTAATAGAATCTGAAAAAATGGCCTCATTAGGGGAGTTAGTCGCGGGTGTTGCGCATGAAATAAATACACCCGTTGGTGTCGGTGTCACCGCTGCGTCATTTTTGCAGGATGAGACAAAGGCAATAAATACAAAGTATTTAGTTAACAAGATGACCAAAGAAGACTTTGATGCTTTTCTAACTTGCAGTTTACAAACAACGGCAATGATCCTTTCAAACTTACAGCGCGCGACAGAGCTTGTTCAAAGTTTTAAGCAAGTAGCTGTAGATCAGACGGCAGAAGATCGGCGCCGATTTCTTGTAAGGCCGTATATAGAGGAAGTACTGGTAACCTTACATCCCAGACTTAAAAAAACGCCACATACTATTGAGGTGATTGGTGATAACTTATTTGAAATTGATAGTTATCCAGGCGCATTTTCTCAGATTATTACTAACTTGGTCATGAACTCGGTTATTCATGCTTTTGATGATGGCGAGGCGGGTAAAATTACGATCGAGCTTAAGTCTGATGACGATCAAATGGTTTTGATCTATACCGATAACGGACGTGGTGTAGAAGAGGAAAATTTAGCTAAAATTTTTGCACCATTTTTTACTACTAAGCGGGGTTATGGCGGTACCGGTCTGGGTATGCATATAGTTTATAATTTAATTACACAAAAACTTAAAGGTATTATTGAGTGCCGGAGTGAATTAGGAGAAGGCGTGCAATTTACGCTTACTATTCCCTTGGTGGCTGAAAAGTAAACTGTTCGTATCTAATCCTGTATAGATTAAAAAATCTGCTATATTTAAACTAAATGGCGACCTATCTTAAGGCTTGAAAACGGCTAATAAAGGGGTGACGATTCATGCATAAAAGTAGTAGCATATTTGCAGACAGTGCTGATAAAAATAGGCAGACAGAATGTCATTCGGCCTCTCTACCGTGGAATGTCTTGGTTGTCGATGATGAAGAACAGGTCCACAATATCACCACACTTGTTCTTGGGCGCTATCAATTTGAAGATCGGAAACTAAACTTTATTCATGCATATTCGGCTCAAGAAGCGCGTGAAATATTAAATTCTCATGATGATATTGCTCTGGTACTTCTTGATGTTGTGATGGAGTCGGATCAAGCGGGGCTGCATCTCGCTAAATATATACGTCAGGATCTCAAAAACAAATTCACACGCATTGTGCTACGTACAGGTCAACCCGGGCAAGCGCCTGAAGAAAGTGTGATTGCTGATTATGATATTAATGATTACAAAGATAAAACCGAGCTAACCGCGACAAAGCTCAAAACACTCATGTACTCCACGCTACGTTCGTATCGCGATATAGTTGCTTTAGAGGAAAACAGAAAAGGCTTGGAGATGATCATTGATTCTTCGGCTAAAATTTTTGAAAAACAGTCACTCCAAAAATTCACAAGTGCTGTATTGATGCAGCTTATTGCATTATTAGGGCTAAATAAAGATTCTGCTTATATGCAGCCGGTATCCGGTTTTGCCGCTTCTACTAACGAAGATAATGATTACAGGATACTTTCTGCCACCGGGAAATATGCCGCGATGATTAATCAAACAGCGCGAGATAAATTACCTAACGAAATTTGCCTTAAGCTCGATGAAGCACATGACCAACGTCGTAATTTTTACTGTGACGATTACTTTATCTTTTACTTCATGACGGGGCTTGGTAAAGAAAATTTGCTTTATATTTCACATTCTTATAACAAACCTGTGTCTGAAGTAGATAAAAACTTATTGGAAGTCTTTTCCAGTAATGCTGGTATTGCTTTTGAAAATGCATATTTGAAAGAAGAGCGTGAGGCGACACAGGAGGAAATCATTTATCTCTTGGGTGACGCTGTTGAAACCCGCTCACCTGAAACGGGTAATCATGTTAAGCGTGTGGCTGAAATATCTCAATTATTGGCATTGGCAATGGACGTGGACGAAAAAGAAGCCATTCGAATCAAGTCTGCTTCACCCTTGCATGATTTAGGTAAAATTGCTATTCCTGATGCCATACTTAACAAAAATGGAAAGCTTGAACCAGATGAATGGGAGGTAATGAAAACCCATGCAATGGTCGGTTATAACATGCTTAGCCAGTCTAAACATGAAACCTTGAAATATGCAGCGATTATTGCTCACGAACATCATGAACGTTGGGATGGTAAGGGCTACCCAAGATGTTTGGTGGGGGAGCAAATTCACCTTTTTGGTCGTATTACTGCGGTTGCTGATGTATTTGATGCATTAAATTCTGTTCGTTGTTACAAGCCTGCGTGGCCTATGGATGAAATTGAGGCTTATTTCAGAAAAGAAAGTGGTAAGCAATTTGACCCCAAAATTGTAGCTGTATTATTTGATAAAATTAAAGAGATTAAAATTATTTGTGAACGATTGAGTGATACTTAGCGTTTTCCAAGAGGTCTTAAGGCATGGCCGATATACCGATAAACTCGATGTTTTTCAAATCAGCATCTTCTTCGACGGAAGATGAGGATATAGTTAAACCCGCCTATCTGCCTTGGAAGGTATTAATTGTCGATGACAGTCATGAAATCCATGAATTGACTAGGTTGATACTACAGGGTTTTACCTTTGAAAACCGTCCCATTGAATTTCTGAGTGCCTATTCAGGGAAAGAGTCTTTATCACTACTCAAAGAACATAATGACATAGCTTTGGTATTGCTTGATGTGGTGATGGAAAATGATCATGCCGGGCTGGATGTTGCCCGAGAAATTAGAGGGCCATTACAAAACTTGCTGGTTCGGATTATATTGCGGACAGGCCAGCCTGGTAATGCACCTGAAGAGCAGGTCGTTATTGATTATGATATTAACGACTACAAAAATAAGTCAGAGCTAACCTCTGCCAAGTTAAAAACCATGGTTATCGCAGCGTTAAGGGGGTATAGGGATTTATGCCGCCTTGAAGCTAATCGCCTGAGTTTAATGAAATTGTCCAAAATTTCTGACGACTTATTTCACTTGCAGTCACTCGATAATTTTTGTGTCGATATACTGGCTTGCTTATCTTTATTGTGGCCGCTAGATACACAGGCGGCATTGTCTGAAATAGGGTTAGATGCCTGGACTGCGCGTAAGTGTAATGGCGAGTTTCGTATCAATGCCGGTATGGGTAAATATGCGCAGAGCAATAACCAACTTGCCTCTGAACTAGTATCTGAATCTACGACGCAGTATTTTGAACAGGCGTATAAATCTTCAAAATCAGTTTTTCATAATCAGCATAGTATTTTATATATTGCATCGTCTAAGCCTGGGTACAGTTTTGTTATTTATATCGAAAATAAAGCAGTACGAAACGATTGGGAAAAAGAGCTGATAGTGCTTTTATGTGGTCATATTTCAACTGCATATGATAACGTGATGTTGCTATCTAATATGGAAAAATTAAATGCTTCACTTGAATCAAAAGTTGCCAAAAGAACCGAAGAGCTTGAAAAATCAAAAGAAATAGCTGTATCTGCATCGCATGCAAAAAGCCTGTTTCTTTCTAATATGTCTCATGAAATTCGAACACCTCTTAATGCGATATTAGGTTTTGCTCAATTATTGCTTTTTAACCATAATTTTCCCCCCAAACAATTTGAAATGTTACATGCCATAGAAACGGCGGGTAATCATTTATTGGACGTGATTAACGATGTGCTAGACCTTTCGAAGATAGAAGCGGGTGCGATGGAGCTGGATTTAAGCGATTTCAGCTTAGCTCAACTAATTGATAGTTTGGCCACCCTGTTTGCAATACGCTGTGAGCAAAAAGGCTTGAAATGGATATTAGATAAGCAATTTCCAGCAGATACTCAGTTACATGGTGATCAGGGAAAGCTACGTCAGACATTGATTAATTTATTGGGTAACGCCATCAAATTTACCGAGAAAGGTTCGGTTTCACTAAGTGTTAGAAAAGACCTTGATCAGGGATATTATTTTGCTGTAAGCGATACAGGGCCGGGTATAGATAAAGAGGATCAAGAAGCTATTTTCGATGCTTTTCATCAGGTCAACAATCTTGGCATGACTGTCGGTACAGGTTTGGGTTTATCTATATCAAGGCGGCAAATTGAGTTAATGGGTGGAGAAATAACTTTAAAATCAACCCTTACTAAGGGGAGTTGTTTTTCTTTTGTACTGAACCTTTTATCTGTAAATTCCAGGTTTGCTGAGCAAATTAGTGATTTTCAACAAGTCAGCCGTTTGCTGCCGGGATCGCGACTTTCAGCATTGGTAGTCGATGATGTTTATGAGAATCGCGTGTTGCTGAGGTCGTTGCTCAATGAGTTAGGCATAGATGTGACTGATGCTAGCAATGGGAAAGAAGCGCTTTCCTGTTTGAAGGATAAACTAGTAGATATTGTGTTTATGGATATTAGAATGCCTATCATGAACGGTGATGAAGCGGTAAAGAAGATTCGACATGATTATGCCAGTGAAAAAATTATTTGTGTGGCGATCTCGGCTTATAGTATGGCGCATGAAATTGAATATTATTTATCAATAGGCTTTGATCGATATATCCCGAAGCCTTTTCAATTTGAAGAAATATACAAAGCACTTAAAGACTTGTGTGATGTTGATTTCGAATATAAAGGTTTGTCAGAAAGTGTCTCTGAGCGAAAAACTGAGATATCACGGGCAGACTTTTCAAAAATATGTATTCCAGAAGCTGTGTATACAGCTTTAATGGAGTCAGTTCAGCTCAATCAAATGACAAAAATTCGCCAACTCTTAGGTGAACTTGAAACGGTAGCTGATGGCGGCTGTCTGCTGTCTGCACACCTGAACACTCTTTTAAGCCAATATGACTCTCAGGGGATGATTGAAACGCTTAAAAAAATTCATTTTGAGTAAGCTAATACTATGAGAAAATAAGGGGCATGGTTATGGCACGAGAACCCATTTGTATAAAAGGCTCGAAAATATTAGTAGTGGACGATACTGCTGCCAACCTGGATCTGTTTAGTCAGATTCTGGAATCGGAAGGTTATGAAGTTTCCTTTGCAACAAATGGGAAACAAGCTTTGGAGCTGGCGTCCATGGCAAAGCCGGATCTGATCCTGCTTGATATTATGATGCCAGGAATGGATGGAATTGAGACTTGTCGAAAACTCAAGTCTTTAACGTCTATAAAAGATATTCCAGTTGTTTTTATTACTGCCAAAACAGACAGGAAAGATGTAGCTGAAGGGTTCAGAGTAGGGGCTGTCGATTATATAAATAAACCGGTTCAAAATGAGGAAGTTCGCGCAAGGGTTTACTGCCACCTGAAAATGCAGGCCTTGATTAAAGCGCGAGATGAGCTCATCAATCAATTATGTGATTACAATAAACAGATCGAAAATGAGGTTTCCGAACAGAATAAACAGTTGCAATTAAATGAAAAATTAGCAGCGATAGGTGCGATGACTGGCGAATTTACACATGAAATTGCAACCCCTGTCGGGGTTGCAATAACGGCATTGAGTCATAATATTGAAGCATTATCTGAGGTTAAGCTACATTATGATAATGATACATTGGGTAAAGATGAGTTTTGTAGTTTTCTAAATACCTCATTTCAAAGCTGTGAGATCGCTCAAAGTAATTTACAAAGGATGATCGCACTTGTTCAAAGTTTCAAACGAACAACGGTTAATCAATGTGATGATGCTTGTCGACAATTTGATTTGAAAGAATGCCTGGCTGATGTTGTCGCAAGTTTACAGCCTCGTATAAAACATAGTCCCCATAAATTAGTATTTGAGTGTAGTGATATTATTTTGGTAAACAGTTATCCGGGGGCCTTTGCTCAGATTGTTATAAACCTTGTTAATAATAGTCTGATTCATGCCTTTGAAGGTCAAGCTGAAGGTACGATTCGTGTGTTGGCCAAAATGTCAGGAGAAGACTTGATCTTTCAAATTTCAGACAATGGTTGTGGCATACCCGCTCATTTACTTGATGAAATTTTCGAAAAGTTTTATACGACAAAACGCGGCCAGGATGGAAGTGGATTGGGGCTCCATATTGTGAAAACACTGGTTCAAGATAAACTAGGTGGGACAGTTGCATGTATTAGCCAAGAAGGTAAAGGCTGTAAGTTTGTGATGACTCTACCTCTGGATGCTTCAAAACTGGATAAAATGACCTAGGTTTTGGCATAGCGTTTTGTCTACTTAAATATGTATAGATATGGTTCAATATACAGCGTTATTTTATCAAGCAAATTTGAATACTTGGATGAATACAGTGTCTTCATTTTGAAGGAAGGTGTAAGATAGCGGCTGATATTTAAATACATAAGACGTATAAATGAGTTATCAGGTTTTAGCCCGTAAGTGGCGCCCTCAAAATTTTAAGCAAATGGTCGGTCAAGAGCACGTTCTCAAAGCTTTGATCCATGCCTTGGAAAGTCAACGATTACATCATGCCTATTTGTTTACCGGTACACGAGGTGTAGGTAAAACAACAATTGGTCGTATATTGGCAAAATGTTTGAGTTGTCATCAAGGCATTACATCAGAACCATGTGGGGAGTGTGGCGCTTGTAAGAATATCGTCGAAGGGCGTTATGTCGATCTCATTGAAATTGATGCAGCCTCACGAACTAAAGTCGAAGACATGCGTGAGTTACTTGAGAATGTTCAATATGCGCCGACTGAAGGTCGCTTCAAAATATATTTGATCGATGAAGTGCACATGCTTTCGCAATCTAGCTTCAATGCACTTCTGAAAACGCTTGAAGAACCGCCTGAACACGTTAAATTTTTATTTGCGACGACTGATCCACAAAAGCTACCTGTTACTATTCTTTCTCGTTGTTTACAGTTCAATCTTAAGAATATGCCGCCTGAGCGTATTGTTGGACATCTTCAGGATGTACTGAGTCAAGAGCAGGTTCAGTTTGAAGATCCGGCTTTATGGGCACTTGCAAGAGCCGCTGATGGCAGTATGCGTGATGCGCTGAGTTTGACCGATCAGGCTATTGCCTATGGCAATAATGTTCTTAGTGAGTCTGGTGTCAATGCGATGCTTGGCACGGTTGATCAAAAGAAAATTTATCGTATTCTCGCCTGTTTGGTTAACAGAGATGCAGCTTCAATGCTTCAAGAAGTAAATGCACTAGCCGAATTTTCACCTGATTATAAATCTGTTCTGGCGACACTTTCTGAAATTCTTCACCGTGTAGCTATAGAGCAGGCTGTTCCTGGCGCTATCGATAACTCGATGGGTGATCAAGAGCAGATAGGAACTTATGCACGCGCTTTATGTGCTGAAGATGTTCAGCTATTTTATCAAGTGTCTCTGGTAAGTAGACAAGACTTGGCTATTACGCCTGATCCGAAATCTGGGCTCGAAATGGCACTATTGCGTATGTTAGCTTTCCAGCTGACCCCTTCGAATGCCGGCAAAAATGATCTTGCCCTAAATAAGCACAACAATAATGTTGAGCATGTAGAGGGAGCTCAAACGGGAGCTCAAATGCTTCCTGATTCAGAGCTTTCTGCTGAGCACATAGATAGTTCAAATAGTTATAAAGATGACGTATTAAGCAGCTCTCATCAAAATGAAGCATTGGTACAAGATATAGATCCTTTAGTGGAAGAATCTAAAAAAAAAACACTGCTAGTTGACGCTTCCCCTTCTGTAAAGCCGATTAGATCTGATCAAGGTTTAGACCCTCAAGTTCCTGCGTCTGAGTCGGGCGTTGCCGTTGATGAATCAGCAGCGAAAGCTGATTCAGTATTAATGGCACATGCTGTTTTGGATGAGACGGTTCAAAATATTAAACCGTTGCCGAGCAGTGTAGATTCGTCAGAACAAAATCGTTCAGATCCAAATGAATTTAGTGCTGAAATTGAGCAAATTAACAAAAATTCAGAAAATATTGGTGAGTTAAGTTTATCCCAAGGTTGGAATGAACAGGCTGTTCAACTCGGCCTCTCAGGAATGACGTTAAATTTTTTGTTAAACTCTGTGCTTGAGAAAGAAGAGGGTGGAGTACTTAAACTGTATTTTGATACAGGACATTTTCGCTTATTAAATTCTAATCATGAAAATCGTATTCGTGAGGCCTTATTAAAAACGTTTAACGCTTATGGATCATTAGAGTGTATTGAGGGATTAAAACCTTCACATGAAACACCGATGATGTGGCGGGAACGTAAAAAAAATGAAATGCAGGCTGAAGCTATTGGTAATATAGAGTCTGACCCCCATGTACAGCAAATATTACATGATTTTGATGCTGTGCTGATAAGAGAAAGTATTCAAGCTATATCGGATAATACTTAACGTAGTGTGCACACCTTTTAAGCGTGTTAATAAATAGGTAAAAACGAGTAGCGAATTGTTATTTATTTGAGGAGTAAAATATGATCGGTGGAAATATGGGCGACATAATGAAGCAAGCCCAAAAAATGCAAGAAGAGCTACAAAAGCAGCAAGAAGAAATTGCTAAGGCCGAAGTCACAGGTGAATCTGGGGCAGGTATGGTAAAGGTTGTCATGAATGGCAGGCATGATGTGAAAAATGTGGCAATTGATGATGAACTGCTCTCTGAGGATAAAGAGATTATTGAAGATTTGTTAGCTGCAGCGGTCAATGATGCTGTCCGTAAAGTGGAAGATAAGAATAAAAATACGATGTCTGGTCTAGCTGAAGGTATGGGTTTTCCCCCAGGCTTTAAAATGCCTTTTTAAAGGATTTATTGAATTTAAGTAAAGCTAAATGGATATGATTTGTAATACTGCACTAAATTAAGAGAGTAGCAATTTGTCATGAGTTTTGGCCCTGTTATAGATGAGTTAATTGAAGCATTATGTATTTTGCCGGGTGTAGGGCAGAAGTCTGCACAACGTATGACCTTATCACTTCTTGAAGGTAATCGTTCTGGGGCGCAGCGCCTTTCAAGTGCGCTTGAAAGTGCAGTGGTAAATATTGGTCATTGTGTCAGTTGTAGAACTCTTTCGGAGTCTGAGCGATGTTTGATTTGTTGCGATACTAGTCGTGATAGTTTGACCCTATGCATTGTTGAGTCACCTGCTGATTTGCTAGCGATTGAGCAGTCTCATAACTTCAAGGGTCAATACTTTGTATTGAGCGGTAGTTTGTCTCCGCTAGATGGTAGAGGTCCGAATGAAGTGGGTATTCCTGCTTTAGTTGAAAGAGTAAAATCTCTTGCTGTTAAAGAGGTTATTCTTGCCACTAATCCAACCATTGAGGGTGAGGCAACAGCGCATTACATTGCTGAGATTTTTGGGGGACGTGATATTTTGGTGACACGACTAGCTCATGGAATTCCACTTGGTGGTGCTCTAGGTTATGTTGACAGTGGTACACTTGGTCACGCTTTCTCTGGGCGTAAACCTTTAAATTCTGATTATTAAGAGTGAATGTATTGTGATTAAGGATCATGCTGAAAAGCAGGAAGAAGCGGCATTATATCAATTTATTACAAATCAAATTGAGCTCGAGAGTCAGGTAGCGCTTTGGCTGAATGAGCCTTTTTTAGCCATTGATACTGAATTCATGCGTACTAATACCTATTATGCTAAACCGGGTTTAATTCAAATCGCGGATTCCAATAATGTCTTTATTATTGATCCTTTAGTGGTAACGAACTTAAAACCGATTTCAATATTACTTGAAAATCATAATATTGTAAAAGTAATGCACTCCATGAGTGAGGACGTTGAACTCTTATTTCATGCTACTGGTGCACAAATAAACCAGGTTTTTGATACGCAAATTGCCTCTGCTTTTTTAGGGTATGGCCCTTCTTTGGGCTATCAAAAATTGGTGTCGCTTGTATTGGGTTTTGAAGTGGATAAGTCTGAGACAAGATCCGATTGGCTTAAAAGGCCTTTAACTGATAGCCAAATAGAGTATGCAGCAAAAGATGCTGAGTATTTGGTGTTATTATATCAAAAGCTTAAGAGTGAGTTGGATGAACATAATTTGCTGGATGCTGTCTTTAACGAAACAGCAGTTACAATTTTTCAGACCTTTGAAGGCTGGAGTTCTCCTGAAGCCGCTTATTTGAAATTAAGGGCTGGTTGGGATTTGAGCTTAAGTGCACAGCAATTATTACGAGCTTTAGTTAATTGGCGAGATAGCTTGGCTAAAGTAAATAACGTACCTAAATCTTGGGTATTTAATGATGCACAATTGATTGAGGTTGCAAGTAATCCACCAAAAACATCTTCAGCACTTAGGCAGATTAAAGGCATTCAATTTAAATCATTACGTCTTTATGGAGAAGAGCTTCTTTCTGAAGTTGTTGATTTCAAAGAAAATCTATCCCAAGATTTTGTCTGTATAGATGCGCCTGTAAAAGGAAAAGAGCTAGTGTTATATAAAAAGCTTAAGCAACGCGTCACTGAAGTCGAAGAGGAGACTGGGATTTCAGCTCAGCTTCTGGGTTCTCGTAAGATGTTAGAGCGTGCTGTGATTCACCTCTACCGTAACAAAGAAAATGATTTGCCGCTTGAGTTTCAGGGTTGGCGAAAGTCTTTGCTTGGGGATAGCATGCTTGCAACTTGTTCTGCTAATGAGTAGGGCTAAGTATTTTAAGGAATAATTAATGACGCAATATACTTCTAAAGATAAACGCTTTTGTTCTGTCTACAAAAGCTCTAAGAAACACGAAATGTATTTATATGTAGATCGTAAAGATGGTGTGAAATCTTTACCTGAGGCACTTTTAAATCTATTTGGCACACCGAATCATGTCTTGGATTTGATTTTAACGCCGCAAAAAGAACTCGCCCGAGTGGATGCGCAAAAGGTTTTGGATGAAATAGCCGAAAATGGGTTTTATCTGCAAATGCCGCCAGGTAAAGATGACTATGCTTTGGATTTATATAAAGTAAAAGCGCCTAAAGATAGTTTGCATGGTTGATCGAGATAGTTCATGACCCAGGAAGCAGTATTTTGGAAAGAAAAGGCACTCGAGGAACTGACGCCAGGAGAGTGGGAGTCGTTATGTGATGGGTGTGGGAAATGCTGTCTTCACAAGTTACAGGATGAAGAAACTGAAGAGCTGCTATTTACCTGTGTGAGTTGTCAGTATCTCGATGAAGAGAGTTGTAAATGTAGCGTTTATTCAACGCGTAATGACTATGTTCCAGATTGCTTGAACTTGACGGCTGAGCAGTTACCTTCGGTAGCTTCTTGGCTTCCATCAAGCTGTGCTTATCGTTTATTGTTCGAAGGTCATGATCTACCTGATTGGCATCCATTAATGTGTAATGATGTGCAAGCAATTCATGTTCAGCATATTTCAGTTAAAGGTAAGGTGATCAATGAGTTGCTAGTTGATGAGAATGATTGGCAAGACTATCTTATTTAGAATTCAAGGTTTGTGTTAGGAGAATGTATTGGGTAATTCATCTTATTTGATCTCGTGGTGTATCTATTTGATAGCCGCTGTGGGTTTAGTTTGTGTATTTTGGAGAATGACTCGAAATCTTAAGCTAAGACGGACGCGTCGTTCATTACGCGCTTTAGTTGCAGTTGTTTTTTTTACGCCTATAAATATTGGCGTAAATAGTCATTGGCTGGCGCCGGCCTATTTGGTAGGTGCGTATGATTGGGTTTTAGGGCGCAGTGAAAAAGCACTTGAGGCAGGGTTTTATATCTCTGCGGCTTATGTATTAATGATTGTGGTGATCATGCTTGAATCTGTTATCAGGCGTTTATTTGGAATGGAGCGAGCGTAATGGTTGATAAAGTTTTTAAAACAGGTGTTTATCAGCATTATAAGGGGCCTAAATATGAGGTCTTGGGTCTTGCTCGTCATAGTGAGACAGAAGAAGAGTTAGTGGTATATCGTGCGCTGTATGGTGAGTTTGGCATTTGGGTTCGACCTATGTCGATGTTTCTTGAAGAGGTTGATGTGAATGGGAGCGTACGCCCACGTTTCAGCTTGCTTGAGGCTTATCCTGTTACACTGGGGTGTCACGCAAGTGAGGTCGCTAGTTAGCGTCTTCTTGTCCACTTTTTCTTTCAATAAGTTCATAAAAACAAGCACTAAGGCTTGTCTTCTTAGAAAATACATTCAATTTCATATTGTTGTTATTGTAAAACCTGCTATAAATTATTTATGTTGTATAAAATCGCCTAAATTAAAATTGGGTGCTTTTTATCTGTCGTAAAAGATTATTGCGGGGAATCTATGAGTTTTTATCTTCAATCTAAAGCTAAATCAATACTCAGCATCAGTTTTATGTTGTTAGGTGTTTTGCTTATTCAGTTATCCAGCGGATTGATTTTAACTGGAAGTGTGCAAGCGGCTGAAAAGCTTGTTGCAGGCAGTGAAAAGTCTTTAGAGGAAGCTGTAAAAAAAGGGATAAATCAGGGTGCTGATATTCGTCTCTTGATTGATATTTCCGGGAGTATGAAAAAAAATGACCCTGCAAATTTGCGTATTCCGGCGATCAATTTATTAACGGAGCTGATTCCAGATGGAGATATTGCTGGCGTCTGGACATTTGGTCAGTGGGTTAATAATTTAGTACAAAAGAAAGTAGTGGATGAAGCTTGGCGCTTAAGTGCCAAAGAGCAAGCTCAAAAAGTTAATTCTGTTGCTTTATATACAAATATTGGCGCCGTTTTAGAAAAGGCGTCTGACGATTTTTATAAAAAAGATAAAGACTTTACAAATACGCACTTTATTTTACTCACTGATGGTATGGTCGATATTGATCGTAACCCAGCAAAGAATGCTGCAGAGAGAGATCGTGTACTGACCACGCTACTTGGTACCTTTAAGGATAAGGGGGCAAAAATACATGCAATTTCTTTGTCAAAAAATGCTGATAAATCACTAATGGATAAAATGGCGGTTCAGACTGGCGGGCAGTCGGCTGTGGCTGAGTCACCAGAAGACCTGACAAAAATATTTCTTCAAGCTTTAGATCAAGCGGTGCCAAGTGAGCAAGTGCCCATTGAAGGTAATTTGTTTGTTATTGACTCTAGTGTGGAAGAATTTACTGCATTAATCTTTAGGGGGGATGGCAGTACTCCTACAGAAATACTCGCTCCTGATGAAGCTATTCACACCTATAATTCTCATGCTAAACATGTTCAGTGGTATCAGGATCAGGGGTATGATTTGATCACAGTTTCACGTCCTTTAGAAGGTGAGTGGAAAATTAATGCAGAGGTGCAGCCAGATAGTCGTGTTACTGTTGTCAGTAACCTGCAGCTGAAGGTGACAAAACTTCCGGTGAATTTCTTCGCAGGTGATTCGCTTGAGATTGATGTCAGTTTTATAGAGGATGGCAAAACGGTTGTGAGTCCCGAGTTTCTTTCTTTAGTTGATGTTCAGCTTAAGCTTACGACTGAGGCCAACAAAACAGCCACTAAAGTAATATCTGACCCTGCAAATCCACCAAGTAATGGTGTTTATAGTGATGCGATCAGAAAGTTAACCAAAATCGGTCAATATGAAGTCTCAGTTATTGTTGATGGTAAAACCTTTAAACGTAAAAATCGTCAAATTATAAATTTGAGGGCACCTTTTGATTTTGAGTTTTCTGTCAAAGGAGAGGGTGATGATGCGTATTATGAGCTTTTAGTTTCCCCTTTAAATAAAAATATTTCTCTTAAAAGCTCTAATATATTTGTAAAAATTAATGCGCCAGATGGTTCTAGTCTAATTAATGCGCTTGACCTGGATGAGCCGACAGGAAGATGGCGCGGTGCAATTAGAGCAGATAAAGGTGATGGCGATTATAAGGTTGCTGTAAAAGTAAAGGCGCAAACAGTTGATGGGAGAAAATTTCAGTTCAAACCTAAACCTTTTGAAGCTGTCTTTCCAGTTCCAGCCGGAGCTTCAAATAGTATTGTCTCGGTAAATGAACCAGAGAATGAGCCTGAAGAAAAGACTGCAGATGAAATGCTGTCTATACCTGAAGAGAAAGTAGAAGAGCCTAAAGAACCGATTCAAGAAGAAGAGGTTAAAGAGAAAGTAGAGGTGCCGGAAGTTGAGGCTCCGGAAGTTGAGGCTCCAATAGTTGAAGTACCTCCTGAAATTGATGATTCAGAAGCAGTTGACTTGGTCGAAGATGATGATAAGGCATTTTGGTTGTTGGTTGGTGGTGGTGTGCTTGCGAGTTTACTGCTAATTGCAGGAGGCGCTTTTTTCTTTTTAAAGAAAAAGCGCGCGAAAGCTGATGATGAGCCAGATGAGATTCTAAGTGATGAAGACGTAAAAGAAATAAATGAAGAAGATGTTCAGATTCCAGAGCCAGAGCCAGAGCCAGAGCCAGAGCCAGAGCCAGAGCCAGTAATTGAGGTGCCAGAATTAAGTGATGAGCTAGATTTTGTTGAGGATATGTCTGAAGAACTTAGCATCGATGATCCTATTGAAGAGCTTGATGAGCCGCTAGAAGAGGTTATTCCAGGGCTCTCTGAGGAGCCTGAAGATGACGCAATAGATTTATCATCTGACGACTTAACTAGTGTTGTTGATGATTTAGAAGAGGTGGATGAGCCGATTCTCGAAGATAGTTTAGAGGATGAGGATGAGGATGAAGTAGCTGCAGATATCGCCCAAGCAATAGAAGATTCAGCTGGTGAGCAGGAAGAAGAGCTAGCTCAAGAAATTGAGGACGCCTTAGATATAAGCGAGCCGGAAGAAGATGACGATGACGATGACGAAGAGTTCAATTTGGAAGATTTTGATATAGGTGATACAGATGACCTTCCAGATGATGAAAAATGAACATGAAAAATAGCTTAATAAGTTAAGTTAAACCTTAATTTGTTAGTTTGTTCACTCTTTTGTATTTAGGGGCTTGCAACATAAAAATAGTCTCCATATAATACGGGCCAATTCAACGACAAGGGCTTATGAAATAGCGTTAGTTGTTGAGTTAGTTAGATTTTTTAGCATTAAATATTCTTTAATGTATTTAAAAATATTTCGTGAAAACAAATATTTAAAATAAATGTGCGGGAATAGCTCAGCTGGTAGAGCACAACCTTGCCAAGGTTGGGGTCGCGAGTTCGAATCTCGTTTCCCGCTCCATTTATCCTTTCTTTCTATGTGTTTTTATTTCATTTAATAATTTACTTCAAAGCGCTAACACGCTTTTTATAGTCTAAACTGAACTGTATTCGGTTTGCGGATTATTAGTGATATTGATTATTATTTGTATCATCAATTGTATGTCTGTTTAACCCTCATGTAGTTTTATAGTCCAAGTAGTTTAGGGCTGGAGGAAGTAATGCCAGGTGTCTTAGCCTCTGTAGATCAAAGAACAAAATTAGTAGGTGAAAATCGCTTAGAGCTTCTAATGTTTAAGCTTGTTGGCGAGCAAACCTTTGCGATCAATGTATTTAAAGTTCAAGAAGTATTGAATCTCCCGAATTTGACCGAGATGCCGCACCGCCATTCATGTATATGTGGTGTGACCCACTTTAGAGGGCAGACAGTCCCTGTTATAAATTTAAGTCAGGCAATTGGTATGCGGCCCTTAGAGGTTAGCAAGGAGTCGATTATAATCGTTACTGAGTATAATCGTAGCGTACAGGCTTTTCTTGTGGGTGGGATCAAGCAAATAGTGAATATGACCTGGGAAGAAATTATGCCGCCTCCTCGAGCGGCTGGTCGCGCTCATTATTTAACGGCTATTACACGGCATCAGGATAAGCTTGTTGAAATAATTGACGTGGAAAAAGTGTTATCTGAAATATCTCCTTCCTCAACGGATGTATCGGAAAATTTTCTGAATAATGATTTAGTTTCTACTGTAGAGGGGCGCTTTGTTTTAGTTGTAGATGACTCTCCGGTTGCTATTGCTCAGGCAAAAGGAACGCTTGAGAAGTTAGGCTTAAGGGTTATAACTGCTTCTAATGGTTTAATGGCTCATCAAATGTTACTTAATTGGGCGGATGAATCAAAAGAAAAGATTTATGAATGTTTAATGGTGTTAACTGATGCTGAGATGCCTGAGATGGATGGCTACCGGTTAACAACAGAAATACGTCAGGATGAGCGTTTAAGTCACCTTCAGGTTGTTATGCATACTTCTCTTAGTGGTAGTTTCAATAAAGCGATGGCAGAGCGAGTGGGTTGTAATCGTTTGCTATCTAAGTTCCAACCTGATGAGTTGGCGGAAGCTGTGTTGGATTATATTAAAAGTATAGGGTAGTTGGTGTGGAATTTACGGTTACGGATCTATTTTATTATCCTGTTAAGTCTTTGAAAGTGGTATCTGTTTCAAGTGTTGAGTTAGATGAGTTTGGGATAAAGAATGATAGGCGTTTTATGCTTATTGATGATAATAACAAGTTTGTTACTCAGCGTACTAACCCTAAATTGTCTCAATTATCTGCCTATTTTGATGCAAATTTACTCAAGATTGAGGGGGCTGAATTTGGGGTGTTAACTTTTAGTCTTGACGCTTTTATTCAGATTGAAAGTGTGCGCATTTGGTCAGATTTTGTTGAAGTGCTGATTTTGGATGATGATGGTACTGACATAATTTCTGAATACTTAGGGAAAAGTGTTCGGCTTGCATTTATGTCTGACAGTTCGTTTAGGCAGGTTGATCGAGAATATTTTTCTGCAGATAAGCGTGTAGGATTTGCTGATGGTTTTCCATTTCTTTTAACAAACTCCGCCTCATTAAATGACTTAAATGCTCGATTGACTGAACCTGTCTCAATGGGGCGGTTTCGACCTAATATTGTTTTTTCCGGTGATTATGCTTTTCAAGAGGATAACTGGCGATATATTCAGATTGGAGCTGTCCCTTTCGAAATTGTGAAGCCATGTAGTCGTTGTGTTATGACAACCATAAATGAACTTGGAGAAAAGGGGAAGGAGCCCCTAAAAACGTTAGCTAGCTATCGAAAAAACGAATACGGCGTATGTTTTGGTCAGAATATGGTGCACAAGGCGCTTGGTCGTATAAGTGTTGGTGATATTGTGAAGGTCACTAATTAATATAATATTTACTATGTCATATTTTGCTGAAGCTCGCTGGTAATAATTTCTTAGTTACCAGCTCTGATTAATGCGCTAAGACCTGCCTTGTTTAATTCTTTTTCAAGTAACTCCCGAATGCATTCTTCGCTTTCCAATGCCAAGGTCTTTATTAATAGGTTTTTTGCTTGTTTGTGGCTTATGGTTCTTATAATCCACTTCACTTTAGGTATGTTGAATGCACTCATGCTTAAGGTGTCAATTCCCATTCCAAGTAGTAATATAACGGCGGCAGGGTCTGAAGCCATTTCTCCGCATAATGAAACCTTTAAGCGATATTTGTGCGCTTCTTTTGCTATATAATTGATGCTGCTGATGACAGCGGGATTAAGGAAGTTGTATAAAGATGAAACTTTTGGATTGTTCCTATCTACTGCTAATAGGTATTGAGTCAAATCATTTGACCCAATAGATATAAAGTCTACTCGGCGGGCAAGGTGTTTTAGAATCATCATGGCGGAAGGGACTTCAATCATAATGCCAACAGAAGGGCGTGAAATATTATGGCCTTCACTTTTAAGTTGAATAATTGCTTGGTTAAGTAAACTTCGGAATGAATCAACTTCTTCAACTCTGCTAACCATAGGTAGCATTATTTTTAGATTATCAATACCAATATTTGCTTTCAATAATGCGCGTATTTGTGTGAGAAAGATGCTGTTATTATCCAGAGTAAAGCGTATACCCCGCCAGCCAAGATAAGGGTTTTCTTCAGTAAAACCGAAGTAAGGTAAGGTTTTGTCTCCGCCTATATCCAGGGTACGCATATAAACCGAGTTTGGTGCGTAAGCATTGAGCACTTTTTGGTAAATTTGGGTTTGTTCATCTTCTGTCGGAAAAGTGTCGTGAAGCATGAACGGTATTTCAGATCGATAGAGGCCTACACCTTCGGCACCTCTCTCAAGCCCTGGTGATATATCAGCTAAGAGGCCTGTATTTGCATACATATTTACTCGATGATGATCTGTCGTCTCAGCAGGGAGGTCTTTCAATTTCTCCAGTCCTTTGACTAATGAGTTTTCTTGAGAAATTAGGCGATTGTATTCCTTTTGCATTGCCTCGCCAGCATTAAAAATGATTTGCGCACGATAACCATCTATAACAGCGGTTTGTAGTTCCACTTTTTTTCTGGAAATATCTCCGATGCCCATTACGGCGGTGACACCTAATGCATTTGCTAATACCGCTGTATGAGAAAGCGATGAGCCTTCCATGCAGACAATACCAACTAATTGAGACTCAGAAAAATCCGCTATTTCTGTAATGCTTAAGTTTTTGGCAAGTAAAATAAAGGGCTCATTGGGGATCTCAATTGATGTATCATGCGTATTCATTTTGGTATATATTCTTGCGCCTAGATGCCTAACATCTTCTGCTCGAGCACGTAGGTAAGAATCTTCCATCTGCTCAAAGGCCTGAGCGTGGCTTTCAATTGTTTGTTTTAAGGCTGAGGCAGCAGTTAACCCTGTTCTAATACGTGTTTCGGTTTCTCGCACTATCATATCGTTATCAAGCATCATCAAGTAAACGCCAAACAAGGCGTGCACATTTTGAGAAACGCTTGAAGCAAGTTTGTCTCCACTGGTTTGTATTTCAAGTTTGACGGCTTCTAGGGCTTGGTTAAAAGACGATATTTCTAACTCTTCGTTAACGCAAAGCTCATCTTTTACTGTTATAAGTTCTTTAAAGGGTGGGAGGAAAAACACTTTACCAATAGAAATTCCAGGAGCGCCTTTGATTCCTTGAACTTTTAGTTGTTCAGTATTTTCATCTGTAGATATCGCGCTAAGTTTTTCCTGGTTTAAGGTTGTTTTGAGAGGGCCTGCTAATTGTGCGGAAATTGTTATTAGGAAAGCTTCTTCTTCAGCGTTAAAGCACCTTACATTTAAACTCTGAATAACTAAAACGCCGATAAGCTTTCGAAAGCTGATAATTGGGACGCCCAGAAAGCCTGCGAAATGTTCTTCTCCTGTTTCAGAGAAATAGCGATAGTTGGGGTGAGTTGCCCCATTCTTGAGATTTAAAATATTCTGTTGCTGGCAGATATAGCCAACGAGGCCTTCTCCGGTGCGCATTCTGACTTGACCAATAGCTGAGTCAGATAAACCTTCGGTAGCGACTAATACCCAGTCTTTTTGATTTTCATCTGCTAAGTAAATGCTGCATACATCAGAGTTTATAGCCTCTTTTACACGGGTGACAATTAAATGCAGTAGTTCATCCGCAGATGAGAGCTCGCCTGCTTCTTGAAAAATTTTCCTTAGCGCCTGTAAAGGTTCCATTGAATGGCTCCTGGCTTCGATGTGCACAAATATTAATACATAATACTTGAATTTATAGAAAGTGTTTTATGAAAATCTTTTTTAAAGAAAGGATTGTAGCGTACTAGTTTGTTAGATTACTTGAGCAAAATCAAGAGATTGAGAGTATAGTTTGAGGGCAAGAGTTATTGTTACTATTTTGCTTTTAATATGGCTGTTGGGTTGAGCTATTTCTTAAAATAACTCAATTTCATCGTTGGTTATATCGCCTTCTTCTTTTTTAGTTATGAAATGATGCTGGTAAATTTCTAAAGCCTCTTCAACAGAAGCTCCTTTCATTATGTGCTGAAACATAATCCTTTCTTCCTCCATTGTGTAATTAGACATGATGTCTTCTTGTAGCTTTGACCAGGCTAGAGGGTTGTATAATTGTTGAGGGTCGCTAACAAGGTTGCTTAGCCAGCTAAGATCCCTTTTTACGTGGTCGAGTCGTTGAGATAAGCGGTCATAAAACTGAAAAGCAACAATGGCACCCATTATTTGTTGATGGATCTCCTCCGTGCTTAACTTGATAGACTCTAAATTAGAATCTTTGTTTTTATTGGAGTGAGCATCAATTACTTCTTTTAGCTGACTGGCGATATAAGTGAATGACTGAGTGAGTTCAGTTATTGACTTTTCCCCATCCGTCATAGTGCACTCAACCTGTGAAACAGCAAGCGTTAGCATATTGATTGTTTCTTTTACTTGGCTCCAGTCTAAATCAGGATTTTTTGCGGTTGAGGATGTAGGGTTGTTAGACAATACGACTCTCCATAGTATTAAAAGCTGTGGTTGGCTTACAAAGTTAGGCATAATGGAAGTAACTTAGCGCTGCACTATATAAAAAAAGCATAGTTGAAAAATAGTAGTTAGCTAGCCATTTTGGATAAATAAATTATCGTTTTATAGAAGAAATTATGAGTATTGTTAGATTTGAAAACGTTTCTCTTGCCTATGGGCACCGTCCTTTATTAGATGAAGTATCAATTGCAATTGAGGAGGGGCAAAAAATCTGTTTATTAGGGCGCAATGGTGAAGGAAAATCTTCATTGATGTCGCTTCTAACCAAGGAGGCTCTCCCTGATGGTGGTGATATTATTTTCCGGAAAGGGTTGAAGGTAGGTGATTTGCCTCAGAGTTTACCTGATGCAGATAACCGGAGTGTTTTTGATGTGGTTGCGGAAGGTTTACCTGGGGTTGGTGAGCTGCTTGCACAGTATCATGGGCTGTTAGATGAGAGTCATCATCAGGCTTCGGGTGATATTGACAGTATGAAGCGTTTAGAAGTGCTTCATGAGCAAATTGAAGCACAGGATGGTTGGGCCTTTCAGACAAAAATATCAAGCATGTTGAAACGCTTCGGTCTCGCGGAGCATCTGCATATGAAAGAGTTGTCAGGCGGTTGGAGGCGACGAGTTTTACTTGCTCGCGCACTAATTAATGAACCTGACTTATTGCTTTTAGATGAGCCGACTAACCATTTAGATATTGAGACTATTAAGTGGCTTGAGCTACGGTTAAAAGAGTTTCAAGGGGCTTTGCTTTTTGTTAGTCATGATAGGGCTTTTATAAAAGCGCTGGCTTCTAACATAATAGAGCTTGATAGAGGGAATGTAGCAAGTTTTAATGGTAGTTACAGTGATTATCTTGTTGAAAAGCAAAAGTTATTAGAGGACGAGGAGCGTCAAAATCAATTGTTCGATAAGCGCTTATCTGAGGAAGAGGTTTGGATAAGGCAGGGCATAAAGGCCAGGCGTACTAGAAATGAAGGTCGTGTGCGAGCTTTAAAGGCGATGAGAGATGTTCGTAAACAACGAATAAATAAACAGGGCGCTGCAGATATAAAAATTGAAGAGGGTGAAAAATCAGGGAAGCTGGTTGTAGAGGCTAAGCATGTTTCTCATTCTTTTTCTGGTGGTAGAAAAATAATAGATGATTTCTCGCTTTCGGTTATGAGGGGGGACCGTATCGGCCTTCTGGGGGCTAATGGCGCGGGGAAAACAACCCTGCTTCGAATACTGCTTGGACGGCTTGAAGCTGAATCTGGAACGGTTAAATTAGGGAGCAAGCTTGAAGTTGCTTATTTTGACCAGCTGCGCGGCGGGCTGGATTTCGATAAAACGGTTTTTGAGAATGTAGCTGAAGGGCATGATTTTGTTGAATTGAACGGAAAATCTCGTCATGTGATGAGCTATCTGAATGACTTTTTATTTACTGCTGAGCGTGCCAGAACGCCAATCAGGGCCTTATCAGGTGGTGAGACAAATCGCCTGCTTCTAGCTAAGCTTTTTGCTCGGCCGGCCAATGTTATCGTTATGGATGAGCCGACAAATGACCTTGATGTTGACACGCTTGAGTTGTTGGAGGAGAAATTATGTAATTTTACCGGAACTTTGCTGCTTACCAGTCATGATAGAGATTTTATTGATCAGGTTGTTTCAAGTACTTTGGTTTTCGAAGGGCAGGGGAAGGTGTCTGAATTTGTTGGTGGATATCAGGATTGGGTGCGACAATCTGACGGTATTATGCCGTCAGAGTCTCAAGCTATTAGCGGGGATGTAATTACTTCGCCGGATTCTGAGGTGACTGCTTCAGTTTCGTCAGATGTAGGTGACAATATTGCTTCGAAAGTAGTGATGGAGCAAGTAAAGCAAGCTACTAAGCCAAAAAAGCTGAGTTATAAACTCAAGCTAGAGTTAGAGCAATTACCCGGTAAGATTGAAGGGCTGGAAGCTGAGGTTGAGCGTCTTCAGGCAGAAATTGTATCTCCTGAGTTTTATAAGAAAGAACGGGTTGAGGTGGATCAAGTGACGGCACAGTTAGCTGAATCTGAGCTGCTCTTGTCTGAGTGTATAGAGCGTTGGATGGAGCTTGAGGAGGAAGCTACTTCCTGATGGGTGTATACTTTTTAGATTAAATATTTATGTGAAATTCACAAAATAATGAATTATACAAAAGGTAAGTTATGGGTTTTTTGGTTGCATCTCTCATCACTTTAGCAGTACTTGGTTCGGTTATGTGGGTAATGCCGTCTGTTAGAGAGAAATCATTAATAGCTATGAGAAATAAAGCTCTCAGTTTGGGGTTAAAGGTCCGTTTACTGGATGAAAAGTTATCCAAAGCATTATTTCCTTGGCTGGATAATTATCGAGGGTACACATTATATGAAAAGCTCTTGCCCTCTGGAAAAAAGCCTAATTCTTTTAAGGCTAGAGTGGTGAGGGTGAGTGCTGATCCGGATGTGCATGAAATTGATGCCATTGATCCGCTTAGGCAGTTAATGATTAGTCACGATTTATTTGAGAATTTACCTTCTACTGTAGAGGCTTTGGTTATATCTGCTAGTGGGATTGCCTTATTGTGGCGTGAATGTCAGTTAGATAGCGATTCGCTTGTTGAGGTGGAGCAAATAAACGCGTGCTTGTTGCTCTGTATTGATGCAAGTGATTTGTGGTTGTCTAAGTTATAACATAACTTGATTAAGCTATAAGGTTCAGTTGGAGCTCGGTTTTAACTTCTGCTCCAACTGAAGAGTGTTGTTGATTTTATTTTGTGGTTTTTTATTTCGTGGTTAAGGCTAAATCAATATCACTTATAATTTTCTTTGAATAAAGGTTTACAATAAAATTAACTCGATTCTCGTTGTAATTAAGGTATGAGGATTTGATGAAATCCCATTTCGTATTTGCCGAGTCTAAAAGTTTATTAGCTGTTTTATTTTCTTTTGCTGATGTCAATAACTCTTGAAGCTGGCTGCTAAACTCTGTTGCTAAAGAGTCTATAGTGACTTCTAAATCACCATCTTCGCCTGCATATACTTGGCTAACTGTTGAGGTTGTGCGGGCAGAGTATTTAGTCATCATCAGTGCTAGGTTGGTTGCTGCACTTCTACTGAGAGCTGTTGTGTGGTTTGGTTTTTTACTGCTCATTTCAACCATTGTGTTATAGAGATTTGTTAATGCGGTGTTAAATGCGATATTTTGTTTAGCCATGTCACCTGCAAGCCTTAAATCTGGGTAACCGGTTTTCTGGACTTCGCGAATGTTCTGGTTAAGAATTTTTTGGTACGCTTTCCACGCTGAAGTCGCCGTTTTAAAGCTATCTGTATCTCCGGCTTGGCCTGCCTCACCTTTTAGCTCATTCATTCTTTCCTCTATCACAGCAAGAGCATCATTGATGTCGCCTAAATCTTTTTGTGCTCCCTGGTTTGCACTAAAATTATAAAAACCATTGATTGAGTAGTAAGAGTTAACTTGTGTTTGGAATACTTTCTCAAGAGGGGATTTTTCAGACTGGCTCTCTTCAGCATTAGTTATGCTAACTAAGTTTGTTAAGAGGGCAAGAGTGGAAAATATCACGAATGAGTGATTAAGTAGCTTGCTGTAAAATGACATTCAATGGCTCCATATGGCTCGGTCAATATGTATAATTAACTTTAGTGTAGTATTAATTCTTTAACATACAAACATTTACATAATGTTGTTCAGAAACAATCTGAAATGCTTTTTAAGCGACCAAAAGAGAATAATTTTGGTCGTTTTATTTTAGTGACCATCAAATTTAAAAACAGCAAATGACTGAAAGTCATAAATTTGCATAGATTTTTATAATTTTAATTATAAATTAAATTTAATATATAAAACAAGGGTGTACAGTGTTTTATTAATGTATATGCACGAAAAAAATTGTGTCGAAATGTCAATAACAATTGACAAACGGGCAATTTTTTTTCATGGTTCACATCTCGAAATTCAAACGAGCGTATGAATTTCGGAAAATCCCGTTAGAATTTAGTGGGCAAAATAACTTTGCCGGTGTCATTTTTTACACAGGCACGGACAATTAACTTGGAGAACAGTTGATGATTTACGCAGGTAAAGCCATCACGGTTAAAGAAATCGAAGGTGGCATAGCACAACTTAACTTCGATTTAGAAGGCGAGTCAGTTAACAAGTTTAATCGACTTACTCTTGAAGAGCTGGGTGCAGCAGCAGAGAGCCTTACAAATGCCGATGGTATTAAAGGTTTAGTTGTAACAAGTTCGAAAGATTGCTTCATCGTTGGAGCAGATATTACAGAATTCACAAGTTTGTTTGCAGGTTCTGAAGAAGACCTGATAGCAAGTAATGTTCAAGCTAACGCTATCTTCAGTGCAATTGAAGATCTACCTTACCCAACTGTAACAGCAATTAATGGTATTGCTTTGGGTGGTGGATTTGAAATGTGTCTATCTACTGACTACCGTGTAATGTCAGAGAAAGCCAAGGTTGGTTTGCCAGAAGTTAAGCTAGGGATCTTCCCAGGTTTTGGTGGTACTGTTCGCCTTCCTCGTCTAATTGGTGCGGATAACGCGATCGAATGGATTTGTGGTAGCAAAGAATACCGTTCAGCTGATGCGCTTAAGTTTGGTGCAGTTGATGCTGTAGTTTCTGCTGATAAACTATTTGATGCGGCCGTTGCTCTTGTAAACGAAGCGATTGCTGGCAAACTTGACTATAAAGCAGTTCGTGAAGAGAAAACTAGTAAGCTTAAATTGAACCCAATGGAAAGCATGATGACATTCGAAACCGCTAAAGGTTTCGTTGCTGGTCAAGCGGGTCCAAACTATCCGGCGCCTGTAGAAGCTATCAAGGCTATGCAGAAACATTCTGGAATGTCTCGTGATAAAGCGATCCAGGTTGAAGCGAAAGGTTTTGCTAAAATGGCAAAAACTTCAGTATCGGCTTCTTTGATAGGTTTGTTCTTGAACGATCAGGCACTTAAAGCTAAAGCGAAAGAGCTAGAGCCTAAAGCGACTGAAGTTAAGTTAGCTGCTGTATTGGGTGCAGGTATTATGGGTGGCGGTATCGCTTACCAGTCTGCGCTTAAAGGTACGCCAATCATTATGAAAGATATCGCGCAAGCAGGTATCGACCTTGGTTTGAATGAAGCAACTAAGCTTCTAACCAAGCGTGTTGATAAGGGTCGTATGACGGCAACTAAAATGGCAGGTGTTTTGAACGCTATCACACCAGCGCTTAGTTATGGTGACTTTGGTAACGTTGACTTGGTTGTTGAAGCTGTTGTTGAAAATCCTAAAGTTAAAGATATCGTGCTTTGTGAAGTTGAAGGTTTAGTGTCTGAAGACACAGTTCTAACTTCAAATACTTCTACGATCTCTATCGACTTACTTGCTAAGAATCTTAAGCGTCCTGAAAACTTCTGTGGCATGCACTTCTTCAACCCCGTACATATGATGCCTCTTGTAGAAATCATTCGTGGCGAGAAGACTAGCGAAGAAACAATTGCTACCACTGTTGCATACGCTAAAGCAATGGGTAAAACACCTGTTGTTGTTAATGATTGCCCAGGATTCTTGGTTAACCGTATCTTGTTCCCATATTTTGGTGGTTTCTGTGCGCTAGTGCGTGACGGTGCAGACTTCCAGCGTGTTGATAAGATTATGGAGAAATTCGGCTGGCCTATGGGTCCTGCTTACCTACTTGACGTAGTTGGCATGGATACAGGTAAGCATGCGGGTGAGGTGATGGCTGATGGCTTCCCTGATCGCATGAAGCACGAATTCCGTACAGCAATCGATGTAATGTTTGAGGATGGCCGTTATGGTCAGAAAACAGACAAAGGTTTTTACACTTACGAGCTTGACCGTAAAGGTAAGCAGAAGAAAGTTAAAGACGAAGCTGTTTATGACATGCTTAAGCCTGTTGTACAAAGCTCTAACGAATTTACTGATGAAGAAATCATTGAAAGAATGATGGTTCCACTTTGCATTGAAACTGTACGCTGCCTAGAAGACGGCATAGTTGATACAGCAGCAGAAGCAGATATGGGTCTTATTTTCGGTATTGGCTTTCCTCCATTCCGTGGTGGTGCTCTTCGTTATATCGATTCTATCGGTCTTGAGGCGTTCTGTGCTATTGCAGATAAGTACAAAGATTTAGGTGCTCTTTATCACCCGACTGCGGGTATGAGAGAGATGGCTAAAGCTGATAAAAAGTATTTCGGCTAATTGCTGAAACAGATAATCGAACGGAGAATATCTATGAGTCTTAATCCAAAAGATGTCGTCGTCATCGATGCGGTACGTACTCCAATGGGACGTGCTAAAAATGGCTGTTTCCGCAATGTACGTGCAGAAACGCTTTCGGCGACTTTGATTGATGCGATTTTTGATCGCAATCCAAAACTGAACCCTAATGACGTTGAAGACGTAATCTGGGGTTGTGTAAACCAAACAATGGAGCAGGGCTTTAACGTTGCTCGTCAAATTTCATTGTTGACTAAAGTTCCACATGCTGCCGGTGCGCAAACGGTTAACCGTTTATGTGGTTCTGCGATGAGTGCAATTCATACGGCCGCTCAAGCAATTCAGACTGGTAACGGTGATGTGTTTGTAGTGGGTGGTGTTGAGCACATGGGTCATGTTTCTATGACTAAAGGCTTCGACCATAACCCAGCTGCAAGTAAGTACTCTGCAAAAGCGTCTAACATGATGGGCCTTACGGCTGAGATGTTAGCGAAAATGCACGGTATTTCACGTGAAATGCAAGATGAGTTTGGTGCGCGTTCGCATCGTCTTGCGCATGAAGCGACATTAGCCGGCACGTTCAAGAATGAGATCATTCCTGTAGAAGGTCATGATGAAAGCGGTTTCAAAGTTTTAATAGAAAATGATGAAACGATTCGTCCTGAAACGACAGCAGAATCTTTAGGTAAGCTGAAGCCAGCTTTCAATCCTAAAGGCGGTACTGTGACTGCTGGTACGTCGTCACAGCTTACTGATGGTGCTGCGGCAATGGTATTGATGTCAGCTGAAAAAGCTGAAGAGCTAGGCTTAACGCCTCGTGCTCGTATTGTATCAATGGCTGTAGCGGGTTGTGATCCGGCTATTATGGGTTACGGTCCTGTTCCTGCGACTAAGAAGGCACTTAAGCGTGCGGGTCTTAAAGTTGAAGATATCGATTTCTGGGAGCTTAACGAAGCTTTCGCGGGTCAGTCTTTGCCTGTTATGAAAGACCTTAAGTTGCTAGACGTTGCTAATGAGAAAGTTAACTTGAAAGGTGGTGCGATCGCTTTAGGTCACCCGCTTGGTTGTTCAGGTGCGCGTATCTCAACAACGTTGTTGAATGTCCTTGAAGAGAATGACGGTAAATATGGCGTATCTACCATGTGTATCGGTCTAGGTCAGGGTATTGCTACTGTTTGGGAACGTCTATAAGATAGTTTTCAATAGATTGGTAATATAAAAAAACCGCGACATTTGTCGCGGTTTTTTTGCTTTTTCAATCCTAAAAAATCCTTGATCTTTAGATCTAATAGTTCTTCTTTTCAGTTCCAGGGTTAATGCCTTCTTCTGCTGAGGTGGTTTTTTCTGATTCATCTTGGTCTGGTTTGATGAATTTGTGAGCGGCCTCAATCTTGTTTGTTCGCTTAACTTCATTATAGCGCTCACTAAGCTGCTTAATGCCTTTATTTTTTCTCTTGGGTTCAATTGTAGATTTCTTGAGGACTTCAAGCGCTTGTTTTATATGCATTTGGTACATGGTCGGGTTACCTTTCTCTGCAAAACAGTCGGCTTGGTATAAATGGCTATTGATTGTTAGGTTAACGTTAAGGGTTTGTAGGTGGTTTTGCAGTTCCTGATGTTTTGAGAATGATAGGTTATTTTTATTTTTATAAATATCTAAAAGTTTACCAAGTTGACCAAGTTGGCCGAGTGATTGATTTAACTCATTGTCACCTGTTGTATAACAGGTGACTTCATAATTACGCTTTTCACTTTTAAATAACTGAAATAAGTTTTTTTGTGTTTGTAAGTTATGAGTAAGAAGCTCATCGTTAGGGGCTAGTCTTGTTGCTGCTGTAAGGTTGTTAACTGATACTGTTTGCAAAGTGCAAAGTAGTTCATATTTTTCATCAATTTTTTGTAATAAGTCTATGTGTGTTAAAACTTCATCAGATTGCTGCCTGAATTTATTAATTTGTGCTTTTCTTTTTTTCATTGCTTGCTGTCGGGTATAGCTTATCCCGCTAAATATCATTGATAAGAAAATAATAAGGGAGATGACTGAGATGATTAGCGTGTCTGGCATGGTTTTTCTATAATTCTATAGTGGGTTGGCTTCATTTAAGTGTAGCAAAAGCTTAAAAAACACCACCTATTTTATCAAAAATACATAAATAAATATTGTAATCACTTGACCCTTTGGCTACAAATCAATATATATGTCGGCTAAGTTGTTCAATTACACTCAAAAGTGATGCAAGAAATTATCATAATTGAGTCTTAACATTTTTATTTGGAGTCTTATGGGTAAGTCCCTGGTCATTGTCGAGTCACCTGCTAAAGCAAAGACAATTAATAAATATCTGGGTTCTAATTACATTGTAAAATCCAGTGTTGGTCATATTCGTGATTTACCTACATCAGGTGGAGGCTCTACTTCTACGCCTCAAGAACGAGCCAAGCAAGCTGCAGCAACACGGAAAATGAGTCCTGAAGAAAAAGTAGTACATAAAATTCGTAAATCGAAAGAGCAATTAATTGCCCGTATGGGGATTAATCCAGAAAAGAACTGGGATGCCCGCTACGAAATACTTCCTGGAAAAGAAAAAGTAGTCACTGAATTACAGAAGTTAGCTAAAAATGCTGATCAAATATTCCTCGCAACGGATTTGGATAGAGAGGGGGAAGCAATTGCTTGGCATTTGCGAGAAGCAATTGGTGGTGATGACAGTCGTTATAAGCGAGTTGTTTTTAACGAGATAACAAAAAAAGCGATAAAAGAAGCTTTTGAATCGCCTTCTGAGTTGGATCAATCTCGTGTAGATGCTCAGCAGACTCGTCGCTTTTTGGATCGAGTTGTTGGATTCATGGTTTCACCACTATTGTGGGCGAAGGTTGCGCGTGGTTTATCTGCTGGGCGTGTGCAATCAGTTGCTGTGCGCTTGATTGTTGATCGCGAAAAAGAGATTCGGGCTTTCATTCCTGAAGAATACTGGGAAATGTTTGCAGACTTGCAAGCTCTTGATAATGGCGAAACCCGTTTTCAAGTTAGCCGCGTTAACGGCAAAGCTTTTAGGCCTAATCAAGAAAGTGAAATCAAGGCGCATGTAGCGTCTCTTGAAAAATCACAGTTTGCGGTCACTAAGCGGGAAGATAAACCTACCAGCTCAAAACCTAACGCACCTTATATTACGTCGACACTGCAACAAGCTGCTAGTACGCGCTTAGGTTTTAGTGTGAAGAAAACCATGATGCTCGCTCAACGTCTTTATGAAGCGGGTTACATAACCTATATGCGTACCGATTCTACCAACTTAAGTGTTGACGCAGTTAACGCTTGCCGAGAGTATATTGAATCTAACCTAGGTGCCAAGTATGTTCCGGATGAGCCAAGAATTTATAGTAGCAAGGCTGGTGCTCAAGAGGCGCATGAGGCCATCAGACCGTCTGATGTTAATGTCTTGATCTCTGATGTCAAAAGCTTAGAAAAAGACGCTGAGCGTCTTTATGAGCTTATCTGGCGTAACTTCGTTGCATGTCAGATGACAAATGCTGAGTTTTTGAGTTCCTCTCTTGAGGTCACTGCGGGTGACTTTCAGTTAAGAACACGTGGACGCGTACTCAAATTTGATGGCTTTTTGAAAGTTATGCCCGTCAATAGTAAAAAGGATGAAGATGTTTTATTGCCTGATATGAAAGTGGGTGATCAGCTTGATTTAGCTAAACTGGATCCTAAGCAGCATTTTACAAAACCGACAGCCCGATTCTCTGAAGCTGCTTTAGTTAAAGAGCTAGAGAAGAAGGGCATTGGCCGTCCATCTACCTATGCTGCGATTATTTCAACTATTCAGGATAGGGGTTATGCCAGGCTCGAGAACAAACGTTTCTATGCGGAAAAAATGGGTGATATTGTCACTGACCGTTTGGTTGAATCGTTCTCTGATCTTATGGACTATAGCTTTACTGCTCAAATGGAAGAGAAGCTGGATGAAATTGCCGAAGATAAGCAAGGGTGGAAGTCGGTACTCGATCAATTTTATAAAGGTTTCACTGCTCAGTTAGATGATGCTCAAGCTGTTGGTAAGGGTATGCGTACTAATGATCCGACTGAAACAGATATTCCTTGCCCGACTTGTGAGCGTCCAATGCAGGTACGTACAGCTAGTACGGGAGTGTTTTTAGGCTGCTCAGGTTACGCATTGCCACCTAAAGAGCGTTGTAAGTCAACAATCAACCTGGTACCTGGTGACGAAGTCGCAAGTGTAGATGATGAAGAGGATGAATCTCGCTTGTTAAGGCAGAAGCATCGTTGTTCGATTTGTTCTACTGCAATGGATAGCTACTTAATTGATGAGCAACGAAAACTGCATGTTTGTGGTAATAATCCTGATTGTTCTGGATTTGAAGTCGAAAACGGCGAGTTTAAAATCAAGGGGTATGATGGCCCGGTTTTAGAGTGTGACAAGTGTGAATCTGAGATGCAGTTAAGAACAGGGCGTTTTGGTAAATACTTCGGCTGTACCAATGAGGAATGTAAAAATACACGTAAGCTCTTGAGGAGTGGGGAAGCAGCGCCTCCTAAAATGGATCCGGTTCCAATGCCTGAACTTGCGTGTGAAAAAGTGGAAGATACTTATATTTTACGAGACGGGGCCGCAGGTTTATTCTTAGCGGCAAGTAAGTTTCCTAAAAATCGTGAAACGCGTGCGCCCTTAGTCGCTGAGTTATTGCCACATCAAGATGAAATAGATCCAAAATATGATTTCTTATTTTCAGCACCCTTAAAGGATGGTAAAGGTAATCCAGCCATTGTGCGCTTCAGTCGTAAGACAAAAGAGCAGTATGTCATGACAGAAGAAAAACCTGAAAGTCCTGAAGCTAAAGCTAAAGCGACTGGTTGGTCTGCCCATTATGAAAATGGCAAGTGGACTGAAACACAACCTAAGCCTAAAAAGGCGAAAGCTAAAGCCAAAAAATAAGGTAGCTTAGATAAACGAAATAGAGAATAGTTTGACTAAACTCTATTTCGTTTTGCTTTAGTTCGCTCTTGTAATAATCATTCTGTATTTTCTTACTGACTAAATACTTCTACTTCTTTGAATGCTAATACCTTCACGCCTCTTGATTGAATTGCAATGAAGCGTCCTTTCATACCGCTTAGATCTATGTTTATTTTAGTATCATTGGTTTTTATGTGTTTGACCTGTTTATAAGCTTTTTTGTCTGACGATACATACACAGTAATCGGCAGGCTGGCATTATTCAGGTGATGGATGTTGATATTTTTTAAATTAAACTGCTGACCAAGGTCAATTTTCCAAAAAGGTGCTTTAGATCTGCTTGTGCCAAAGCTTGGGCTGTCAATGTCACCATCAACAGCGAGGCCTGAGTAAAAATGAATTGGCAGTGCGGCATTATAAAGTGAGCTTGCAGAGGTTCTTTTCCCGTATGCCACATTGTTTGATGCTGGGAAGTCTGAAGATGACCATGAATAGTTCGTTTTGATTGGTGATCCATTATAAAAGCTGTTCTGCCATAAATAAAAGGAAGTGATAGGTAAAATTAAGCTAGTGACTAAAGCGATTATTCTGGGTTTATTTTCTAGTTTGTATGCAATGAAAATCAAAATGAAAAAGAGTGTACTGCTTGCTATGATGCCGCCAACGAGTATCGGGTAACTTTTATAACTTAGTGATACATTATGTTTTCCTGCCGGAATAAATAGTGCGGTTTCATTTCCGTTAGCTCTAAATATATCAGTTTCATTGTCGTCTACTGTTGCAATCCAGTTTTCTCTATAGGGGATGTTGGTTGATAGCAGGGATTGCTTGTTTGCCACAACTTCAAATACAAGACGGTTATAGGTAGCTGAGGTCAATTTCACGCTATCATATGGCTCTTCATTTTGGTTTGTGTTATCGGATGGGTTGATAGTCTTTTTAGTGTTGAATGAGCTGTCAGCGATAATGACAGCTTCAGTTGATGATCTGTTTGTAGCGAGTAGATTCCACATGTCGTCACTCTGTGATGTCGTAATTACATGTCTATAGATCCTTGCCATTTTAGGCTCAATAATGGATCTTTCAAGTTGTTCATCAACCATTTGATTCGAAAGACCAAATCCGGTAATGCCATTGAGTTTGAATTTTTCTATTTTTTCCGATTTCATTTCCGCTAAGGTTTTTTGGGGCTTCATTTCTGTTACCCACGTGCCATATCTAAGTGTTAACCCTATTTGTATGACAATAGTGGCGACTAGAATCGATCCAAAAATTATCTTTAAGGAATGTTTCTTTTTACATAATTCTGCCCAAAGTGCACAGCATAATAATATAGCTATACCTAGATAAAAGTGTGCCTTATGAATTGTATTTGTGAATTGATTTATGCGCTGCGGAGTAAAGTTGCTTGAGTTAGGTAATAAGCTATCTACGGCAGTATTTAAGATGACAAAAATTAATAGTGCCACAAGAGATACGACCGTTAAGGGGGCAGCTGTAATGTTTTTAGTTAATTGAATTGATTTCTCAGACGATAATTTAAATAGCCATAAAAGAATCAATAGCATAGGGAAAATTACAACTATGGAATACCTTCCAGGGGACCTGAAATTATTTGAAAATGGTAAATATTTCCAAGTTAAGTGATGAAGTTGTGTAGCATCCCCCACACTGATCAAAATGAAAATTACGCTAATAATGCCTAATACAATAATGATGAAAGGTATTTTAATTCGGTATATCAATAAGGCAGGTAAAGATAAGAAAAGTATTAATAGCGAACTTGCGCCAAAAGCACCGTTTGCATCAGATTTAAGTGGAGCATAAAGGCTTCTTAGTGCTCCACCCCAGGAATCTTGGTAAGCAAGAGACCATGCGTATTCATTACTTGTTCGCGCGCCGTTGCCTAAAATAAAGTCGAAGTAAAGCCCTAGAATATAAGGTGCTGCTAATAAAATGCCGCATGAAACTAAAGCAAAAATAATTGCCCAGTATCGAAATATATATGGCCAGTTTTCTTTTGGGGATGCTTTTAAAGTGGGAATAAAAAATGGTATGACCAGCGTGATTAGCGCAGCGCCTAAAAAACCTAAATAGCTAATTTGGGGGTGGCCCCCAGTTACTAGCAGGTAGGCGCATAAAATGATGCCTATACCTGTTAGCAACTTTGCAGGGTTTAGGTATTGCAGGATGATTAGGCTTGTTAAGCTAAGGAATGCGGTATGATTTTCAAGTGCCGCGCCATATCGAAAGTGATCTAACATCCTTAGATTAAAGACAGCTATGAGAGACAGAATAAATGAAGAGAGAATATTTAAACCAAGTTTTCTCAACATATAAAAAACTAGTAACTGACATATGCCAAGAGATATAAGGCGTAAAACTGTGTTGATTGTGAGAGCGTGGCCATCCCAGTAACCTGGAACATGGCGCGCTAGTTGTGAAATAGGATGATAAATCTGGCCAAGAGTGAGTGCCGCTGCACTTTGCCCTCCAGCAAAACCGGGAGCGTATAAAGGGAAACTATCGTGCTCCAAAGAAAAAGCAAGATCCATCTGTTGTTCAATTGGGTATTTTACATAGTCATTTCCAATCGTTAACTCGGAAATGACAGGAACCATCCAGTACATCACGATGAAGGGTAATATCATAAAGCAGAAAATAGAGAGGTTTCTTTTTGCTAGCTTTGTATTCTTTTCTGCTGGAGATATATTGTCTTCTAGCTTGTCTAATTTATTGAGCTTAGAGGGTGACTGCATGGATAGAACTCATAAAAATATAAACGATCAAATATAGCCGAAGGAGGTTAGAACGAGTAGTTGTTTAACATGTATAGTCGCAATTTGAGAGATACATCACCCAAGCTAGATAATATATCTGATTCCATTAACGCTGAACTTGTCAGGCGAAAGTTATCAGGTGAAAGTTGAAGGCGCGCATATTCACATTCGTACCACTAAGTGTTTGCTAGAAATAGACTTTGGTGTGAGAATGTAGCCGCATGTTATCTTCATTTTTATATTAGTTAATTCGAGAGCCACTATTTTGTTAGTAGCGATGTTTAATATGTTATTTTCTTGTGAATTATAGGGTCGAATTTTGAAGGTAAATAGTGACATGACAAAAATAGATGAGGGACGGAAGGCAAAGGTTCTTTTCGTTACCCGCTATATCTTTGTAGGTGTGACAACACCAGCTTTGTATTTTTTATTATTTTGGTTTATCGATAAGACTACTGAACTAGCTAATTGGTTAGCATCTTCTCTTGCTTATACGCTTGCAGTGTTATATCAATTTCACATGCATAGCTTATATACATTTAAAGTGACGCCAGGGCTTAAATATTTTGTGAAATTTGTAGTGACCATCGCATTAGGGGTATTACTTTCATATATATTAATGGAGTTACTTCCCTTATGGGTAGAAAACCAAGCTATTGTGTCTGCTATAGTTATCGTTTTAGTTACACCAATTTTTAATTTCTTTTTATTTTCAAAATGGGTTTTTTCCCGGAGTTATAATTAATGCATTTTTCAATAGTTGTACCTTGTTATAACGAAGAAGAGGTACTCCCAAAATTTATTGAACGAGTTACAGCTGTTATAAATCAAGAGGGCTATCACGATTCTGAGGTTATATTAGTTGATGATGGTTCAGCTGATAATACCTGGCAAACTATAAATCAAATATCTCAAAATGATAGCCGGTTTAAGGGTGTAAAGCTCTCTCGGAATTTTGGTCATCAGTTAGCTCTTTCAGCGGGCTTGTCGGAATCGCAAGGGGAGAAGGTATTTGTTTGTGATGCTGATCTTCAAGACCCTCCTGAACTTTTAATTGATATGAATGAGCATATGACACTTGAGGGTGCAGATGTTGTTTATGGTATGAGGAATAGTAGGGAGGGTGAAACTAGGTTTAAAAAAATGACGGCGTCAGTGTTTTATCGTTTGTTAGATAAATTATCTGATGTTGATATGCCGCTTGATACTGGCGATTGCCGATTAATGAAAAAACATATTGTTAAGTTATTGGGTGGCATGTCTGAACATGACAAATTTATTCGCGGCATGATAGCTTGGCTTGGTTTTAAACAGGTACCTTTTGTTTATAATCGCGATACTCGTGCGGCTGGAGAAACCAAGTATACCCTTGGTAAAATGATCGCATTTGCAACCGATGCCATAATCGGTTTTTCGATGTTACCGCTACGCTTTAGTGTTTACTTGTCTATGGTGATGTTGTTGCTGATGGGGGTCGTGTTGGGTTATACCGTCTTTTCTTGGCTATTTCTGGAATCAGTGCCTGGCTGGGCGAGTACAATGCTAGTTGTATCATTTATAGCTGGTATACAGTTTCTGATACTCGGTGTTATCGGCGAATATATCGGTAGGTTATATATACAAAACAAGGAGCGGCCGTTATTTATTATCAGTGAACGCTCTGAACCATCAATTGTTGCTTCTTCTGAGGTGAAAGTAATGTCCTGTGGAGATGCTTAATGCATATTTATAACGAAGATTTTTATGACTACCAATATGTAGGCTCACTTAAGTCAGCAGAAATTATAATAAATATTTTATTGGATTATCTAGAGTTAAGCAGTGTCCTTGATGTGGGTTGCGGCGTAGGGCCTTGGTTAAAAGTATATAAGTCAAAGGGCGCTTCAGTTATTGGCATTGATGGCGATTATGTCAATAAACAAAAGTTATTATTTGATGAAGCAGATTTTATTCCCGCAGACCTTAAGCAAGGTGTAAGTCTCAATAAAATATTTTCTATGGCTCAAAGCTTAGAGGTCGCAGAGCATATTCCAGAAGCTTATGCAGATAGGTTTGTTCAAACCTTGGTTGATCATAGTGAATGCGTTTTATTCTCTGCAGCAGTGCCTGGGCAGGGTGGAGAAGACCATGTTAATGAGCGCCCTCTTGAATATTGGCGGAAAAAGTTTGAAAAGAAAGGCTACATACCTTTTGATTTGATTCGACCTTTAGTAGAGCAAAGTGCGAATAAAGGGCAAGTGGAAAAATGGTATCGCTATAATTCAATTTTATATATCAAAAAAAATACCAGTCTGGCTAAATCTGAAAAACTAAAACCTTTTATAATTGAAGATAGTACCCCGCTGAAAATATATTCTGATTTTCTATGGTCACTTCGCAAGATGGCTGTTCGTTGGATGCCTGCTGTTATTTCAACAGCTATCGCGAAGGTTAACGCAAGTCGAATTGCTTTTATGAGACGAAGTGGGTAACTATATAGTATCTAGCTATTTTTTGACGGGTGACGGGTGACGGGTGACGGGTTAAGTGGTGTTACTCTTCTAATGCTTGTGATCAAATATAGCTGGGTCAGAGCCTTTCAAGTAAGCTTATCGAGCTTATATGTGATATCACTACCGTATTGATGATAGCTCTATTAACTATTCTGTGACGTTAAGTGCAGGTAGAGTTAGGGTGAATGTAGTGCCTTCTCCTAGTTTACTGCTGACATCTATTTCTCCTTTATGTTTTTCTATTACGACCTGAACAAAATTGAGGCCAAGTCCTGCGCCATGTTCACCGCTAAGTTCTGAGTGACGTTGACGTCGAAAGCGCTTGAATATATAGGGTAGTTCATCAGCCGAAATACCAAAACCTTGATCCTGGATAGTGATTATAACCTTTTTATTTGCTTGTTTAATTGCGAATTTTACTTCCGTGTTAGGCGGGCTGTATTTTACGGCATTTGACAATAAATTTGTCATCGCTCTTTCGAATAGCTCAGCGTTACCGAGTACCCAGACAGGTTCTTCATCGATAAAAATTATATTAATCTCTTTTGATTTGGCAAGATGAGACTGTGAATCAATGCTGTTTTCAATTGTATTAATTAGATCAAACTCATAGTGGCTATCTTCGGCACTTTGTTCTGCTCGAGTAATTTGTAAAAATTGATCTGATAAATTAAGGCTTCGCTTGGTGTGTCGTTCAATGTCATCAATTAAGCTACTTTGCCATTCAATACGACCTGTTCTTAAGCCATTAAGCATAGCTAATTGAGAGACTAAAGGGGATCTTACGTCGTGTGATAGAAAGTCGATTAGTTGATTCTTCTCACGTTGCTGCTGCCTTATTTGGGTAATGTCAGATAGGGTTACCATTAAACCTGCATCACTATTAATATCGACTAAAAATGGCACGCAGTGCAGTAAAACGTCTTTACCATTTAATTGAATTTCATCATTGCTTTGTGTGCCTGAAGTTAATGCCATACCCATCTTCTGAATCAATCTAAAATCTTTCTGTTGGTCAAATAGAACATAAATAGGTTTAGCTATTAATGATTCCTCTTTAGCTAGTGCATCGTTTTCACAAAACCAGTTTCTGGCATGACTGTTACAGAATACAATGGTTCCAACTGGATCGGTTACCAGTACCGCATTAGGTATTTCTTCAAAACCTTTAGATATGAAGGTTCTCATATCTTGCATCGAATGAATTGCATCTCTAACTTGTGCTATTCGGTCTGCAATTTTTTCGTAATATATTTTCTTTTTTGGCCGGTCTGCTTTAATAAGGTCCAACTTATTCAAATAGTCTTGAATAAGCTTAAGGTTTGAAGTGCTGTTCCAAGTAAATCCAAGGCTATACAGGCTCTCAGCTTTGCCTTTATTACTTTGGCTAAGTGATATCCAACTGGTAGCGCCGTCATGTAACCACTTGTTTCTTGATTTGAGCTTTTGAAAGCTTAACGTTGTATGTGCATCTTGTTGAATAATCTTCTTATCTTTTAGGAGTACAAAGTGTTTAGGTTTCAGTAATGAAGTAAGAGATGTAAATATATCTTCAACAGGGTGCCTGCCGATGTGGCGAAAACCAATCGAAGGTTCTTTTTCAAGGCGTTCAAGCTCATGGTTAAGGAACCCGTTCAAGTGACGCATACGCTGCCAGCTCCACAGGGGGTAGGCTAACATGATGCCTATCATGCTGTTGATTGGTGGAAACCAGGTTTTATCAAATAAAAGAAGGGAATAGCTGAAGAAAACAACAAGCATGACAAGACCAACTGTTGATGGCATTACATGGGTTGGTTTGAGTCTTGGGAAAATTAGTATAGGTATTAATATGAACGCAAAGGTTAATAAATAGGCCCATACTGATTGAACTGGTTGTATAGCAGTCTTAGTCATGAGTGCTGAATACGCATTGGCGTGTAACTCAACGCCAGACATAGGGGTGCGTGAACGGGAAACAGGGGTTGGTATGATGTCGCCTAAACCTGCCGCTGTTGCACCTATCAGGACGGTTTTATCTCTGAATACTTCTGCGGGTACTTGTTCCAGCATGACTTCAAGATAACTATATGTTGGGAATGTGCCTCCTGGGCCTGCAAAAGGTATTAAATGGTATTGGGTGTTCACTGACATATAAGGTGCGGGATTGAGTGATTCTACTTGACGAATATACTTAATCATTGGGTTTGTTTCGCTTGCCATTGCCATTGAAAGGCTTGGCCAATGAGCGTCGCCAATCCCTGAATTCAAAAACAATCCTCGTGCTAGGCCATCTTGGTCCAAATCGACATGAACATGTCCCATGCCTTTAGCTGCCTCAACTAACTGGGGTATAGGGAGGATTTCAACTAAAGTACCTCCATAAGTTAATGGTTGTAGGTGTAAAGGTAGTAGTACATTACCATTGTTTTTTATTGCTTTGGCTAAAGTAATGTCATCTTCAGGGTGAGACGAACTACGTTCGGAGAAAAGTATATCAAGGGAAACTAATGCGGCATTATATTTAGTCATTTTGTCGATTAGTTGAGCATGAATTGCACGGCGCCAGGGCCATTGGCCAATACTATTCAAGCTCTTCTCGTCGATGGCAATAATAACTGTATTTTGATCCATTGGAGCGGGAGAAAAATTAATTGCTGTATCGTATGCAAGCAAATCTAAGCGCTTAGCTGCTTGGCTGAAAACAAGCAGCGCGCTAAGTAATAATAATGCAAGAGTTAGTAAATATTGCTCGTATGGACGAGGATCATGGATGTTGGATTGCATAAATTTCGGTGTTATTTTTATCTTTATGGGTTAACAGCGATGGCTGATCTGATTGTAAATAAAATTATTTCGTTTTAATAAGTAGCGATTTTGTAGGGCCGAAATTTGACGTAAAGAGATCATTTCCTATTCCTTTTACTCGCGCGTAATATTGTTTGTCGGTATTCAGTTTTAGGTGAGCCTTTGCCTTGCCGAGTGTTTGTTCTTTTAGGATGTTCTTAAAGTCTTTAGAATCTGACACTTGTAGAATGTAACCTTGCGCATTATCAATTGAATTCCAAAACAAGCCTACCTGACTCTCAACATAATTTACACTTAGAATTTTAATTGGACTCAAAACGCCTCTGATTAAGAGTTCTCTCACAGTGCTAGTACTTTCTTCGCTATCATCTGCCAATGCGACGACTCTCCAGAAATATCTACCAGGTTGCAAGTTTTCTTTTAGTTGTATTTTGTTTTTGGTGCCGAAATCGAATTGAATAGCAGGTTGAATGAAGTCTGGGTCTTTAGCTAGTTCTAATTTTCCAAGTACGCTAGGGTCTTTGAACTGCCATACAAAATTGGGTGTAGGTGTGTCTATGATACTGCCATCTAATGGTGCTAAAAGCTCAGGGATTTCTGATGAAATATTGACTGATATTTTTGAAATAGAGTTTACACCTTCATAACTCTTTTGATTTATTGCTCGCATGGAAATGTCATAATCTCCATTTTGTATATGGGTTAAGTTAAGTTCTGGCTTGCTTGATTTACTCGATTTAATGAGTTTATCGTCTTTATTAGTGTCAGTTAATTCAAACCGGTACTCGTCAGAAACTTTTTGTTCTTCCCAGCGTAGTTTTGTGGGAAGATCTTTAATTGTTTCGTTTGCAAACAGCGGTTTAGGTGCGCTGGGTAATATATTTGTTTCGATTGATGTTTTGTCTTGTCTTATCGTTGCACCATAGCCAGCTTTAACGATCTTACTTCCATGCTTACCTGAAAAATCAACACTTCCCTCTAGTACCTCAAGCTTGGTTTCAGAATTTCTGCTGACCAGTCTAAATTTTGTGCCTCTAACGGCTGCGACAGCGGATGGTGTGGTTATTTCATATCTAGAGCCTTTAACTAAAGGTGTTACTTCTGTAGATAAGGAGCCTTTAATAAGTCGTAGGCGTGTATCAACCATGCCTGTTCTACCAAAGTGAGATAGTTTATTGAAAACTAAATTAGATTGTTTCTCCAGGCGAATAGTTGATTTATCAGCAAGCTCTATTAAAACAGAGCCTTCACGCGTTGCAACTTCATCGCCCACTCTAATTTGAGTGCTTTTTTTAAGTATTTTGAAGTAAGCTTGGCTTGCACGTTTTATTTGCGCACTTCCTGAAATTGATTTAACCGTAGCTGGAAGAGGTTGGTGTTTTAACCAATGCATCGGTATGCGAAGAATTGAGCCGGGAGCGAGTGCAGAAACATTTTCAATTTGATTATGTTGAACCAAATCAGTCCAAGTATGTTGTCGATTAAGTAATGTCTGGCTGACTTTTTGAAAGTTGTCACCAGGCCTCAGAGTGTAATGCCATTCTTCTGTTTGAGGCTCTGATGCATAAAGGATGCTTGGTATAAATAAAATACATAGAATCGTACTCAAACTCAGAAAATAACGAGGCTTAAAATATGGAACTAAACTACTGGCTGAAATCATAGATTGCTCTTGTTTTTTCGAGTTGAGTATTTGGATATTGGTAGCTTATTCGTTTACATGTTCAAGTCGGTAGCCGTGTTGGTAAATCGTTTTAACTCTAAAGCCATTTTCAGGTTTAATGCTTAGTTTTCGTCGTAAGCGGCTGACATGAGTGTCTACAGTTCTAGTGTTGATATCTGATGATATTCCCCATACTCTCTCGAGTAAGAAGTCTCTAGACAGTAGTCGACCAATGTTCTGAAACATAAACACGGCTAGATCGAAGTCTTTATCTGTTAATGATACGTCTTCATCGAAAGCCTTAATTGTGCGCTTGTTTAAGTCTATGTTGTAAGGGCCTATAATTAGCTCTTCCTGTACTTCAACTTCATTACCAACTCTACGGCTTAAAGCATTTAGTCGGGCTGTAAGTTCAGCAGGGCGTGCTGGTTTAACAAGGTAATCATCAGCTCCGGCATCCAGAGCTGTTACAATGTCAGCTTCACTATCTCTGGATGTTAAAAATATTACAGGAATGCGCCAACTTAATTCTGAGCGTATTTCTTTAAGTGCTTCGGTGCCATCCATATCCGGAATTTGCCAGTCCAAGATTAATAAGTCATAACTATTATGTAAAACTGCATAGATAAATGATTTACCTGTATGGAAAAAGTCGCAACTATGTTGATTTTCAACTAATGTTGCACTCAGGTTTTGAGCTTGTTCGACTTCATCTTCAAGTAACGCAATTTTCATTTATTTCCCCTAAATAAAACCAATATGATTATTGTTGTATTGATTTGAAGTGTAGATGCTTTTTATGATTTTTCTTTAATTTATTCAACATCCTTACAGATTAAAATGAATGATTCATTAATAAGATTGTGAGACTTTGTTGCGCTTTTGTATATCCGTGATCAAATAGCTGTAATTGAACTCTGAATTGCTTCAATGCACATCAGGAATGGATAGGATAAAAGGCTCGCTTTATGTAAATATAAGAAGTAATATTTTGCCGGTTAATTTAATGCTCTGGGGGTGGTTGGTATGACGCGACAAAAGGATATCGAAAATTCTTTAAATTCAGCTATGGGTTGTCATTATTTAGAAGTTTTGAATGAGAGTCATATGCATAATGTACCGGCAAATTCAGAAACACATTTTAAAGTAACTGTTGTTAGTGATGCCTTTCAGGGGAAAAGTAAAGTTTCTCGGCATCAAGTTATTTACAGTTTACTAGGTGTCATGATGCAAGAGGGCCTGCATGCTTTAGCGTTACATACTTATAACACTGAAGAATGGCGTGAACTTCAAAAAAAATCCCCAGATTCACCTAATTGCATGGGTGGCTCCAAAAGTGCTTAATTTAGAAATAGCTTCAAGGAGTTTTTTATGAGCCAGTTTTTTCAGATACACCCCGAAAACCCTCAGGCACGCTTGATCAAGCAAGCTGCAGATATTATAGAAAAGGGTGGCGTTATAGCCTATCCAACTGATTCTGCCTATGCATTGGGGTGTCACCTTGGAGATAAGCGTGCAGTCGATCGTATTAGACAAATTAGACGGCTGACTGAAAAGCATAATTTTACATTGATGTGTAGAGATCTTACTGATATTTCAGTGTATGCAAAAGTTGATAACTGGCAGTACAGGCAAGTTAAAGCGCATACACCTGGGCCATTTACATTTATCTTGGATGCGACATCTGAAGTGCCAAGACGTTTAATGAATCCAAAGCGTCGTCAAATTGGAATACGTATTCCAGACAACATGATTGCACTTGCCTTGCTTGAAGAGCTATCACAACCATTAATGAGTACAACATTAATTTTGCCACAAGATGACGTGCCAATGACAGACCCTTATGAAATTCGAGCTTTGCTTGAGCACACTTTAGATCTGGTTATTGACGGTGGATTCTGCGGTTTCGAGGCAACCTCAGTAGTTGATCTATCTTCTGAATCACCTGTTGTTTTAAGGAAAGGGTGTGGTGATGTTAGTGCTTTTGAGTCTTAGAACTTAATTCCGTTTAGGCGTTTATTTCAAATTTAAATTTCGAAGCTGGATTGCTTTCTTCTGAGTAAGCTTCGTTTGTTTTCATGGCTTCATAACGATGTGCAATATCGTTTAATTTATTGTACTCAGTTTCTTCACTTATTAAAGAGCTGAATAAATTATTGACAACTCCGTAAGCGCTAGATAATTTGACGACATTATCCACATAATTAAGTGTGGGTTCTTGTTGGCTTAAGCGATTAAATGCATCTTTAAATGTTGGATTTTTGTTTAAGTCATGCGTTATTTTCTCAAGGTCTGACTGCAGCAGTGTTCCTTTTAATTCAATTTGACCGAATGGGTCTTTCGCTACACTTAGTTTTGTATTCGGATTTAGATTATATTCAGCAAGCTTACTGCCTAGTGTTTCTTTAACAAATGCTTTGTCCTGACCTAGTTCACTCTTGTATTCGTCTATTCTTATTTTTTTTATTGAGCTATTCGTCTTTAGATTTAGCAGTGTGACAGCATCATCTAATAATAACTTCCTGTTATTTTGGTCCAGGCTTGAATCGCCACTAGTGCTACGGCCGTGTAGTTGCTGTGGTACTTGTAGCGCTTGTTCAGTAGATATTTGTGTCATGAGGCTGTTCTCTTAGGTTCGTTCCATGTTTGGCAAGATGTGTCCGTTTTTTGACAGAATTGCGTACTAAGTTAATAAGCAATTTTAGTACCATGCTTACAATAATCTATCTAACTGACTGCTTTCAGCTGGCGAATACAAGAAGTGCTATCTAAACTAGGTTGGGGATCTATGTTGTTTCAATAAATTTAGAAATCAACCATTTTGGGTTAGACAATATGAGTATGAAAGTTTTAATAGTTGATGATCATGAATCTAATCGCCTCTTAGTAAAGTATCTTGTAGAGTCAGAAGGTCATACTTGTATTGAGGCTGAAGATGGCGTAGTAGCGGTAAAGCAGTTTATTAAGCATAAGCCTGACTTTGTTCTTTTAGATGTTGTTATGCCAAATATGGATGGTTATGAGGCCGCTATTCATATAAAGCGACATGCAGGAAATAATCATGTTCCCATAATTTTTCTGACAGCAAAACATGACGAAGCATCTTTATTAAAGTGTCTTGAGAGTGGGGGGGATGATTATCTACCTAAGCCAATAAACGGCATAATTCTGAAAGCAAAAATCAAAGCCCATGCACGCACCCAAGAGCTTACGCAGCAAGTGAACACAAAAAATGAGGAGCTTACTCTGTTACATGCAACTCTTACTCAGGAACATGAAATGGGTCAGCATGTATTAATGCATAGCTTGACAAGAAGTTTGCATGATTGCCCAAATGTAAAAAGCTACCTTTCATCTATGTCTACCTTTAATGGTGATTTATTCCTATTGGCAGAAAATCCTGGAGGTGGCCTGTATGTTTTTTTAGGTGACTTTACTGGTCATGGACTCGGAGCAGCAATTGGTACTGTACCAGTTTCGCAGTCTTTTTTTTCAATGTGTGAAAAAGGCTTGCCAGTAATGGATATTGCGGCTTCAATAAATCGTTCGTTGAAGTCTTTTTTACCTGAGTATATGTTTTGTGCTGCGACAGTTATGCATATAACTGAATGTGGTGATACAGCATTGGTTTGGTCTGGCGGTTTACCAGATGCCTATATCGTTAGGCCGGGTCTAGGGGTCTTCAAAACGATTACGTCAGAAAATTTACCATTGGGAATATTGAGTGCAGAGGAATTCAAAAATAAAGCGCAAGTTTATAATATGAACTTAGGTGATCGTTTGATTCTTCTTACCGATGGGATATTGGAAGGAGAGGCCGATTCATCAAATGAAATGTTTGGAGAACAGCGTGTGTTGGATGAAATAGGGCTTGGTGAGGGAAACTTTTTTGAAAATTTACTTCATTCTTATCAGGTTTTTTCGGGGGATGTGGAGCAGCAAGATGATATTTCCTTGGTAGAAATTATAGCCGCACCATTTAAAGGTAGAAGCCCTGAGTATAGATTACCTTCACTTAGTCTACCCTGGAGTGTTAAGTTCACTTTAGATGCAAAACAAATTGTTGAACAGCTTGACCCAGTTGTACAGTTAATGAAATTTTTACCGAATGATATAACATTTTTTAGGCGTGCTGATTTTATACGAAGTGTTGTGTCGGAATTATATTCAAATGCTGTTGAGCATGGTCTCTTAAAGCTGACTTCAAGCGTGAAGGCAACATCTGAGGGGTTTTCTCAATATTACCAAGAACGGTTGTGTAGATTAAATGACTTAAGCGAAGGTCAAATTCAGATAACTTTAGATTTTGATTGTTTACGTACTGGTCGGGAGTTGTTAATTGAAGTCGAAGACTCAGGGGATGGCTTTAACTATGAAGAGGCAAATGTAAGTATGGTTGACAATACTCGGCCATGGGGGAGAGGAATTGCACTGGTGCGCTCCTTGAGTGAATGCTTAACTTATTCCAAAGGCGGCCGTTGTGTAGAGGTTGTTTTTTCGCTGACTTAGTATTGCATTCAAAGTTTGCGCATTATTGTTGGTTTAATCTGAATGATAAAATAGAAAGATATCAACTAATTGGTCCGGCATGATTTCCTCAAATTGAGTCATCAGTTTGTTATTTTTGCGAATGTCCTGAAATTCATTCGATTCAAATAAGCCTGAAAGAGCCATTATGGGAAGTAGTAGTTCAGCCGCTATATCTTCACCTTTAGTAAACCAGACATCTTCTTGATAGAAAAAACCTTCCATAAAACCAGTGCACCAGCTTTCAAGGCAAGCGTCATAGTGTGTATTTTCTTCATCGTTCTCCTCATTGCTATAAGGTAGTTGGATGTCGAGTCCCTGATTCAAATCATCATAAATAGATTCAGTGATTTTCTGAATACACTCGATAAAAAACTTATTCTCATCGTCTTTTAAATGTAAGTCTTCATTACTAAATACGATTGATATGATGGTGTTTTCATTGAGAGGGGTGGGGCCGACAATAGAGGCGCATATTAAGCCGTGTAAACCAAAATAATCTAAGGCCTCCTCATCCAAGTCGTCTGAAAAGAGTAGGTTTTCAAGTTCTTCAATCATTTGTTCAGATAAGGGCATGCTTAATCTACTTTAAAAGAGTGGAAGGCTAAGGGCTGAAACAGAATACGTTCTCTATTTCAGTCCTTAGTCTTTATCAGTACTTTGTCTTTATCGGTACTTTTTTGTGGTAGTGCTTAGTTTTTTGGTCACTTCTAATTCAATTTAAGCAGCGGGTTGATCGCTTTCGCTTTTTTGAGTTATTGAAGTTTTAGCTTCAGTTGCTTTAGCTTCAGTTGCTTTAACTTCAGTTGCTTTA
>Ga0209290_1000206_pt1 | contig 53534 bp, 44 predicted proteins | sample EN1Hudsemesocosm_2_FD_184632 | JGI IMG/M metagenome (GOLD analysis project Ga0209290, IMG submission 184632) | Methane-oxidizing microbial communities from mesocosms in the Hudson Canyon - EN10B Hudson Canyon (SPAdes) (version 2) | ecosystem: Environmental > Aquatic > Marine > Cold seeps... | reverse complement strand
TTTAGCGCCAAATAATGGCGATTTCCAGCTCGGTTATGCGCTTAGTTACTAGTTTGCCTATCCCCTTAGTTGATAATAGTCGATACAGTTCATTTAGTTAGGTGGCTGAATTCAAGACTCTAGACCTATTTTTATCACGCTTGAGCTCTTAGGACATTAGCTAGGTAATTGGTAGTGACTGAATTATCAACGCAACTATCACCAGTCATTTATACGCCCATATTTGGCTACTTGACGCTGAAACCTTGCTATATTCACATCAGATTCACCATAGATAACAGTCTTCCATTGGGCACGTTGTTTCTCAATGTTTTTTCTAGGTTGTTCAGTTTTTCCTGCTATTTCCTTAGACATATATTTATACCTCTAATTACCATTAATACGCTTATTTTAACCATTTATGCCTTGTAGCTTCCAAATTAAATTACTCCAAGACCTGCAAGGTGTTGCTAATATTTATATTATAAGTACGCCTATTGCCCCCTTTACGGTTCATCACAATTTTTTGTTTATAAATTAACTATTAACTATTAACTATTAACTATTAACTATTAACTACGTCAATTGAATCAGAATAATACTGACGCTCCAATAAGATTCATTCCACATGAACCTTTATTGGAGTTGAGCTTACTACTCTTCACATAAGATGTAAACTATATGCATCTTATGGTATTTACTCCATATATAACCCTAGATATACAGATATTCTTATCGTATCGTAGTTAATACAGCAAGACATAAATGATAAGAACCTTTCTACAATTTGGGACCTAGGCATCTTCAACCATCTTGATAGCTCTGATAATTGAGGTTCTAAGCTGGATCTAAAACGTTCAGTTTGATGATTTGAATAGTCTAGCAAATCTCGGCATGAGGTGCTGAGGGAAATGGTCATTCCGTTTCATACCATTTTAGTGGTAAGCAGAGCGCAGTGATTGCGCCTGTTCTGGTAGCGCTGCCCCGATAGCAGATTTTTCGCAGCTCGCTGATAATTAGGGTGAGACTAAAACGGAAATTTTCAAACTCTATAGCGTTGTAAACCGTACAGCTACGACGATGTCAACAAAGAAGACGCTTAGATCTTTGCTTGCGTGTGGCTCGAATGCACTGTTACCAGTTACTAAGTGTTGAAGGTTATGCTTAAGTTTGTTTAAAAAGTGCTAGGAGTGAGCTTAAATCACTTTTTTGGTTGGTGTACATCACGTCTCGAACGAGGTGGTTCTGAATAGCTGAAATTGTATAGCTATCAATTAAAAGTAAGCGCGTATAATTCACCGCTCTTGAAGAAAAACCTTGCCCATATTTGACTCAAAGTGGGCTAGGCTTTCCAGTTAGAGCCTTAATTTAGCGTCTAAATGTACCTTTGGTCCATTATTCAAAGGTACAATTGAGGGCATCGGTCTATTTTTTCATTGACCTGTCAGACATTACTTTCATAATATTATCGGCGATTTTAGTATAAGGTGGCCAGAACATGGTTTCACTGAAAAAGTCAGGATTATTATCAATAAGAGGATTAGAAGAGACTAATGAAGAAGCTGCAACCATACCCAGTCCATTCACAACTCGCTCTTGGACCTGTCGACCAATAAAATAGTTAGCAAATATTTCTGCAGCTTCTAACTTCTTACCCTTCAAGCCTTTTGCGAAATTGATGGTATCCAACCAAACGGTATTGCCCTCTTTAAAGGAAACTAATCCCCAATTATTTCCAGCAGCGTTGTGCGCAGATGCTCCTGGACCATATGACGCGACTAATAGAAAATCATCATTAAACTCTGGGCCACCGTCCCAAAATGATGCTACTTGGCCGTACAAACCGTCTAATTTTCTTTGTATATCGCCACTTTGACTAGAAGCACTAAGTAGTAGGCTTCGATTATCAGCTATATCGTTCAAATAAAAAGGTGGTTTACCCGAAGCGAGTAGGGCTAGAGCGATATTGGGTTGAAATTGGCCTTGGCTTAATGACAATTTTTGTTTCCATTTTGGATCCCAAAGCTCCTTAACTGATTTCGGTAGTTCTTTTACTTTATCCAGGTTGGCCCATATACCATAAGCGCCACCCCCCCAAGGAATATAGAGTGCTTGGTCGCCTTTCATCCCCATTGGAATTTTTGTTAAAGTGCTGGATAGTTTCTGATAGTTTCTAAGGCGAGGGGAGTCTATATTGATTGGTTGCAATAAGCTGGCGAGCTTTCCCCCTTGCATTTGAATATAATTAAGTGTGAGGAAGCTAATATCCACTTTACCCTTTCGAATAACCTTGAACATCTGTTCAGGTCCTTCAGCCCAAGGTTTAATAACGTTGACGGTGTAGTCATAACCTTTTTCATTCAAAATTAGATTAACTGCCTTCACTTCATCTGGATTGACATAACCCTCCCAAGTGAAAACATTGAGGTCCTCGGCAAGCAATTTTCCTGAATAAACTGTCGCGAATAGCATAAATGTAAAGATTACACATAGTGTAAGAGGTTTACTAATAATCATAATACTTCCCCTTTTAGCTTTTAATTTGACAGATTATTACAATTTAGTACAAACACTGGAATTAGCAATAAGCGTATCGTTGAATGTGTTTTTTATGAATGATTCAGCTTGTTTGGGCTGTTTAGCGAAGTAAACAGCTCAAGCTCCGGTATTTTAAGTAATACTTGATACCTCCTATCTTTTGTTGAAAGTTGTAAGGCATACACTATATTTATAAGGTACAAATATTATTTGAAGTATTTTTCACCTCTACCTAATAAAATATTATGGGGTAAACAATGAAGATCTCACTTAGTTTAAGATTTAATCTTCTAACCAGTTTATTAGTGATCGTATTACTAGTGCTTTTTGGCGCCTATAATCAAAACCAAACTCGTAACACGCTCAAAGATAGTTTAGATAAACAGATTGATGCGGCTGTCAACCGTTTAACTCAAAGCCTGCCTTCTACCTTATGGAATTTTGAAATAGATCAGATGAGCAGTATTGTTTTGTCTGAAGTATATGCTCAAGAGGTTAGCGGTATTTTTGTGTTTGATAATAATAAAAGTTTGGTATTAGGTCGTATGTCCAATGACCAAGAGGAGATTATTGAAGCTGAATTACCGTTAGATGAGACGGTAATGAAAGACGTGCCTTTGAAATTTTTTGATGCAGATGAAGAAAATATCGTGGGACGCGTCGTTGTCGTTGTTAACGAAAGCGCGATCGACAACGTACTGCGTCAATCTTTACTGCGCACAATGGTCCAAATTGTTCTTATGGTAATTCTGTTAGTCGCGGTATTAACCATTTTACTCAAGCGGATCGTCATTATTCCCTTAAATGAGGTGGGTCAAGCTTTATACCAAACATCTCAAGGTGACCTTACCACGCTTATCAAGATCAACAGAAGCGATGAAATTGGCGCTTTGTTAACGAGTATACAAACGATGCAGGAAAAGCTGGTTGAGGTGGTTCAGAAGATTAAAGGAAATTCGGATCAGATCTCCACAGCTGCGGTGCAAGTAAGCCAAACAGCGAATTCGCTTAGTAATGGAGCGAGTCTTCAATCCTCTAGTGTCGAGGAGACTAGCTCATCAGTAGAAGAAATGGCAGCATCAATCAACCAGAATAGTGAAAATGCCCAGAAGACGGACAATATTGCCAAAGAATCAGCTAGCGCAGCAACTGAAGGTGGCGATGCAGTGTCTGGAACAGTTAAGGCTATGCTCGAGATTGCTGAGAAGATATCCATTATCGAAGATATTTCCTATCAGACTAATATGTTAGCCCTTAATGCGGCGATAGAGGCCGCTAGGGCCGGAGAACATGGAAAAGGATTTGCTGTGGTGGCTGCAGAGGTTAGAAAATTGGCCGAACGTAGTCAGCGTGCAGCTTCGGAAATCAGTACTCTTACCGGTGATAGCGTGACAGTAGCTGAAAAAGCGGGTACTTTACTTGAAAAAATGGTACCTGATATTACCAGTACAGCTGAGTTAGTTCAGGAAATTAGCGCCGCTTCAGAAGAACAGTCAAACGGCGTGAGTCAGATAGCGAGTGCGATGCAGCAACTCAATGAAGTTACCCAGCAAAATGCTGCTGGTTCAGAACAACTTGCCGCAACGGCTGAAGAGCTAAAGGATAGGTCTACCAACTTACAACGAGTTGTTTCATTCTTCCGTTTGACAAGAGATCAGTAAACATAAAGATTTAAAAATCATAATTTTTTTTGATCATATAGTGGAGTAGCGTTGAAAGCTATTTAAGATATTTATAGAAGTGGAACAGTTAACAAATCCTGACAGCCAATTTTCTTGAGTAAAAAATCAAGGAAGTCCACTTTGTCTGCATAACGGGATTTTCTATTGGGTGACCCTAAGCCCTTCATTTCTTATCTTATCTAACGCCTCTCCTTATCTAGGAGAGGCGTTTAGCTACAAATTTTATTTTACTGCTTTACGAGCTGCTTCAAGCCATCCATCAAATGCTGCCTGGTTCGCTTTTATCCAATTCAACGCATGCTGGCGAATCTGTTTTTGAGAATCTTCACCATTAGCGATTAACATATTTTCGGCACTAACATCATTAATTGGAAGCTTAGCTACTTCAAATAATTTAGCTGCGGAAGGGTTATTTTTAGCAAATTTCTTATTGGCAACGATACGCTGGCTATTGATATCGAAACCATAGTTTTTACCATTTGGCAAAGTTGTATCAGAACCATTCGGGTTTGATGAAAAAGGCACTTCTAACCAAACCACATCTTTGCCCGGAACCAATTTTCCAGACACCCAGTATGGCGTCCAGGTATAGTAGAAAATGGATTCACCATCGTTATAACGCGCTATTGTGTCTGCAATAATGGCTGCATATTGTCCTTGTTTATGGGCAACACGATCACGTAGTTTGAAGGAGTCTAACTGATGCTCTATTACACCTTCGCAGCCCCAGCCAGCCTGACAACCCGTTAAATCAGCTTTGCCATCATTATCAGTATCGAACAGCTTGGCAATTTTTGCATCCTTGAATTGCTCAATATTATTAATGTTGTATTTGTCGGCCGTTTTCTTATCGATTAAATAACCCTGAACAGCACCTTCTATATAGAACCCTTTCCGATAAAACACGTTATCGCCACCGGCATTGGCATACATTGTGTTATGTAAAGGGAACCAATTTACAGGCATATAGGTCGCATCACCATTGGCAATGGCAGTGTAAGCTGCGCTGTAGTCGACTTCTTTTATATCCTCAACATTATAACCAAGCTGACGCAAGGCTTCATTAAGCACTATGGTTTGAAATGCTTCTTCAGAGATGGGACTGTGCAATGCTTGCACCTTCACGCCTTTACCTGGTTTTTCATATCCATAGCTTGGGTTGATCGTCATTAGTAATGACACAGCAATGATTGCGCTTAGTAATTTCCTCATATATCCCTCTTTTTATGGTTTCTTGTTGTAAATAAACTTGGGTTTTACATCTTTGAGTTTGCTAACATTGCTTTTAAATTCACAATAAGCCCTATTGGCCCTTTCGAATACCAGGCGCCAACACCTCTTTCGCGATTAGATCGACCAAATGACTGTGTCATACGGTCTAAAATTATCGCAAGCATCACAATACCAATGCCGCCCACTGTCGCGAGACCTATATCTAATCGACCTATTCCTCGCAGCACCATCAAGCCCAAACCGCCCACCGAAATCATAGACGCGATGACCACCATCGATAAGCTCAGCATCAGCGTTTGATTCACTCCTGCCATAATCGTTGGCATAGCGAGCGGTAGTTGTACCTTAAATAACATCTGCCGCTCACTGGCACCAAATGATTGGGCTGCTTCAATTAAATCAGATGGCACTTGTCGAATACCTAAATTGGTTAAGCGAATCACGGGTGCCACAGCAAAGATAATTGTCACGATAACGCCAGGTACATTCCCAATACCAAACAGCATTACAATCGGCACCAGATAAACAAACGCTGGCGTGGTTTGCATCGTATCGAGTAAAGGCCTTATAAAGCGTTGACTACGATCACTTCTCGCCATCCAGATGCCTGTTGGTATACCAATCAACATACAAAAAAGTACAGATGTTAAGACTAATGAAAGTGTTGTCATCGACTCTTGCCATGCCCCAATGGCACCAACAAACAATAAGCTAAGAACTGTCATAAGCCCTAAACGCTTACCAACAAGCTGCCAGGAAAGCAGCCCGAATAGCAAAATCATGATTAATGGCGATACACTTTGTAGCAGAGCTTCAATTGCTTGAAGCGTCGTATCTATGGGCGCTTTGATTGCAGAAAATACAGGCCTGAAATGAAGCACTAACCAAGAAACGAAGGTTTCCACCCAATCTTGGAGGGGTATCCATTCATGTGCAAATGGATCGCTGAAGGATAGTGGCAATTGTTCTTCAGCGCCAGCTGATAAGCTTGATATTAGTTCGGTATTTGAAGGCTCCATCGACCCCCAAGGATTACCAGACTGATCTTCAACAGGTACAGTCGCCGCCCAAGGGTCACTTCCATGTTCACTCATTCTTACCCTCCCGGTCTAATGCTTCTAAAAGTTGTTTCTGGCTTATTACCCCCTGAAATTTATTATTCTTATCCACTACGGGTACAGGGCAGGGGGATGCGGCCACTTGCCCTATGACTTCATTAATCTGAGTGGTATTTCTAATCGATTTAACATCTAGAAACGCATTATCAAGCTGGTTTTTCTTAGATAAAATATCCGGTAGATCTTCACTTATTAAAACTCCACGCAAATGGTCATCTGCGTCGGTCACATAAGTATATGTTAATTCATTATTACCTAATTCAGTCAGTGTAAAGTCAGTATCAGTTGCTTGCTTAATCACCTTAACATTACTTTGAGTCGCAATATCTCCAGCATTAAAGACATTGCTCACATCGACACCTTTAAAGAAAGACTTCACATAATTATTTTCTGGGTTCTGAAGTATTTCATGTGGTTTGCCTATCTGAATAACTTCTCCACCCTGCATAATGGCGATACGATCACCAATACGCATAGCTTCGTCCAAATCATGAGAAATAAAAATAATCGTGCGACGGTGAGTTTGTTGAAGGTGCAGGAGTTCATCTTGCATTTCGGTTCTAATCAGAGGGTCCAAAGCCGAAAATGCTTCATCCATGAGTAGAATATCAGGGTCATTCGCAAGCGCTCTGGCAAGCCCAACACGTTGCTGCATTCCGCCGGATAACTCATCTGGATAATTCATTGAATGGGCCTCAAGACCAACCTGATTAAGCGCTTTCATGGCTTTTTCATGTCGTACGTTTTTCGGCTCACCACTTAACTCCAAACCAAAGGCGACATTTTGTATAACAGTTAAATGAGGCAGCAAGGCGAAAGATTGAAAGACCATGCTGACTTTATGTCGACGAATAGTCCTTAACCTTTTTTTATCTAGGCGGGTAATGTCTTCATCGTCTATCAGAACTTGTCCAAGTGTTGGCTCAATTAAACGATTCAGTAGTCTCACAAGTGTTGACTTACCTGAACCAGATAAGCCCATGATGACAAAAATCTCGCCTTCTTTGATTTGCAAAAACGCATTTTGCACAGCCACTGTCATCCCTGTTTGGCTGAATATCGTATCTTTAGAAGCACCAGACTCAAGCATTTGAATGGCCTTTTTAGGCTTATTGCCAAACACTTTATACAGGTTTTTGACTTCTAATTTATATTTCATCGTCATCTTATTAGTGTTCTAAATGATGAATATATATTCATGCCCTCGATAAGGCAAATCTCAAACTCCTGAATTAAATTAGCATAATAATATATCTGGCGAATTCAAATAAATTTGGACTTCCTGAGTAGTGGGCCTTATTAAAAAAGTTTAAATGTTAGTAACCTTTTCTACCGACTTACTTGTACTAATATTTGAGTACTAGTGAGTATCGTGACCTATAAGATTAGGGGGCTGGCTTAGATATAAAGTATTGCGAGACTCGATCAACATATATTATCGCTCTTTTAAAAACTGATTATCACTGAATTTGTGGCTTTTTTCAGAACAAACAATAAGAAATGAGTTATATTTACCCATTTTAATTTGCACTTAAAAAGTAAGTGCTCAAAATGCAATTTTATTGAGATACGTATGACTAAATGGAATTTGAACAGTTTTATATTAAAGCAGGTATGTACTTGTATATCGGCCTGTTTGCTCGTGTATTGTTCGAACGTTTGGTCTGAAGTATATCAATGGAAAGATGCAAACGGGCAAATCCATTTTGGCGATAGAGCGCCAGCAGGCAGAGATTCTGCTAACATATCTAGCCAGTTAGATCATATCAATATTTCTACAGACCTTAGTTCTCCTGAGCTTATGTTGAAGCATGCAGTGCAAAAAGAGGCTAGGCAAAATGAAAAACGGCAAAAACTCATAGAGCAACAAAAAAAATTGCCGACCTTATCTGAACTCTGTCTCAATGCTAGGCGTTACCTTTCAACAATAGAAGGACGTGTGATATTTACAGATGAGCACGGAAAAGAGGTGAAAGTGAGCGAACAAGAGCGTAAAAATGAAGTGCTTAAAGTGAAAAAAATAATCCGTCAAAAATGTCACTAACTAAGATTTAAATAATGAAGCTTAACTTAGTTTTCTTTTTTGCCTTATGTTGCTGTAGCACCTCACTTCAGGCTGAAATATATAAATATAAAGACGCGAGAGGGAAGTGGTCTTTTACTGATAAAAAGCCCGAGCAAGTGGCGCCAGCCAATGTCGAAAAAATTAAGTATGCCAAGAAAAAGAAGAAGTTTACACGCCCCAGTTTGGATGTTAAGTCTGATGGCGAATATTATACCTATAAAGCACGCAACCCATTTCATGCAGTCATCCAGTGTTTTCTTAAATTTGATGACGATATTGGCCTTAAACGTGTTAATAAAATGCTCGATGCTGACTCTACGAAAATACTTTATAAGTCAAAGCTGAATGAGAAAAAAAGGGCTTATAATTTTGGGTGTGTGATTGGTGACCCTAAAAGCCAACCTATAACACAGTTGGTTTTACCCCCTTTTTTAGATTTCAAACCGATGAGAATCAGTCAGGGCTTTAAAGGTAGATTCAGCCATCATAGCCAACCGAGTCTTTACGCTATTGATATCGGCATGCCTGTGAGTACAAAAATAGTCGCGGTTAAAAAAGGTGTGGTGATCAGTACAAAAGATGACTATGCCGTTGCTGGTGTATCGAGTCCTTTCTTCTTCGATAAAGCAAACTATATCGATATTTTGCATGATGATGGTACATATGCTATTTATGCGCACTTGCTCTTAGGCAGTGTAAAAGTTAAAAAAGGCCAATTGGTCGAAGCAGGTCAAGTTATTGGTTTGTCTGGTAATACCGGCTATTCAACAGGGCCACACTTACACTTTGCTATTAAACATAATGCCAAGGGTCGAACCGAATCAATACCTTTTAAATTCTCTCAACCCAACAAGAAACCTATCACGCCAAAACGTGGTGTCTGGCTTATTCCTGATACAGATTCTTTGGATAAATAAACTGTAACTACTTCTCATCGGTGTATTTGTAAAGGAAACGCAGATTTAGATACTAAGAAATGTATCGTCGCTAGAGGAACTTGGCGATCTTGATGGTAACTAGAGGCCTAGGTTTTTGGATGAGGTCGTAAATTAAAAAGCATTTTGAAACGTCTTTGGCTGTTCGTTTGAATAGAAAGGCTGGGGAGCCACGAGAAGCGACTGAGTCGGAAATCAATCGTTGGCTGAAACGTGTGAAAGCGTTTAGCTGGAACAAAGACTATAACGTGCTTTGGTAAGAAATGAGTTACGTCCGAGACATAAAATTTACCGGAATGAAAAGGTAACTACCGGCCCAATGACTCGTGGGAATTGGCAGGCTTCGAGTTTAATTCTTCTCCGAGTCATAATAAAGGCCATTGATTCGTGACGAAAACCCATTAAGCTAGAGCAAACTCATTCATAAACTAATAATGCGGCCCCTAAATGTTTGATATCCAGTTAAATTACAGCTCAAAACCTAAGAATGGCCCTGCCATGTTTCGTGCGCTTGTATTACCACGTAAAGGCTTCAATACGGACGTTGGATTGCCTGTTATCAAGGCAACTTGGACGGGGGCTCAAGCTGATCAAAAAGCTTTAAACGACTACTTAGTCACGCTTAACTTAGGGAAAAGCCCTAATTTACCAATACTATACCCTCATGTAATGGCGGGTAGCATGCATATGAATATGCTGAGCCATAAAACGTTTCCTATTCGGTTGCTGGGTTCGGTGCATTTGAAAAACCGTATTACTCAATACAAAGCGATACCTGTAACTGCGGTATTGGATTTACATTCTGAAATTGCATCCTACAGATTAGTTGAAAAAGGTTTAGAATTCGATTTCACCACGACAGCGTTAATTAATGGAGAAAAGGTTTGGGATGAAGTCAGTATCTACTTTCAAGCAGGGCGCTTTGGTGGAAAAACAAATCCCAGTGAAGAAAAAAGTTTTGAACTAGTTAGTCTAAAGGATCCTGAGAAAACTGGCAGTTGGAACGTGCCTAATAATCGGGGCAAAAAATATGCAAAAATTACCGGTGATTATAATCCAATTCACATGTCACCTTTGGCTGCCAAGTTGTTTGGTTTAAAGCGTGATATTGCCCACGGATTTGGTGTGCTAGCAGAAGCCATCGAATATTCGACTGCTATTGAGCTAGCTGGTGGCATTGAAAAAACACTACAAGTAGATGTAGCGTTTAAAGGTCCTGTTTATTTAAATAGTGAGGTATATTTACGCCAAAATACCCAGCAGAACGCAAACCGATTTGACGTGTATTGTGGTGAAAACCCTAAGCCAAGTATCTGTGGCGAAGTGGTTGCGGTTTAGTCTGATATATATCCTAACTGCATAGTTAGGATATATTTTCCTTCATCCAGTGTAACAAAAGGCGGTTGATCTGCTCTGGTTTTTCTTGGTGGCAAAAATGACCCGCTCCTAGGATACGTTCGATACGATAACCCATTGGAAAATCTTTATCTAAGAAGGTGTGGTCATATAGGCGGGTATCGATACAACCATCATCGCTCCCGGTGATAGCAAGTGTAGGCACTGATACCGATGTCAGAAGACTTGCCTCCGTTTGTTTTATGCCTAACATAATTCTGGGCGATATGTTTTGCCTATAATAGCTTAACATAGCATTCTTGACTCCTGGCGCTGCAAAGGTTTCGCATAATCCGGCCCACTCCTCATTGGGCAGCTCGAAACCGGGCGACCAGTTTTTCCAAAGGGTTTTAATGAAAGCCCAATCATGTCGTTGAAGTACCAATTCGGCAATACCAGGCAATTGAAAGAAATTCATATACCAGGACTTCACAAGTTGGCTGGGCACTTTACGTATACCGTCGATAAAACGTGCACCATGAGGCACTGCCAGAGTCGTTAGGGAGTAAAAACGCTCTGGTGCAAGCGCTCCAGCAGCGTATGTAATTACGGCCCCCCAGTCATGACCGACTAGATGAATTTTCTGCTCACCCAATTCGTCAAGCCAAGCAATGACATCACGCGCCATTGTGGCGACCAAGTAGTCCTTGTCTTCTGGTTGTGAGCTGGGTTCATACCCGCGCAAAGTGGGTGCAATAACGCGATAACCTGATTTAGCTAAAAATGGCAATTGATGCCGAAATGAACGCGCATTGTCTGGAAAGCCATGTAGACAAATGACTAAGGGTTTATCTTTATTGGTTTCTAGCCCACAGCTATTGGCAGAAAATGCTAGCTTTCCATTTGAAAGTATCAGCTGATCCATAACCTAATGCCCTTATTGTGGTGAATCCCCGGGGAAGTTCTGACCCGGGAACTCTTCTTTAAAAATCTGCCGCAAATTCTTAAGCGCCAGTGTTGAACGTCGCCAAGCCTTAAAGCCACATATGAGTACTGTGAACAAGGTTTCGTGATGTTTGAAAGACAGTCGACTCCTCATTAACCACAAGCTAAAGTGACGCTCCCATTTAAGCGTATTCACTAAGGTTCCTGCCATGGCAGCGATATAATCACGGTGATGTTCAGGGTGGGGCACAGGCATGCATAGCCTATTTTTTTGTTGATCGTGAGCATAGCGGTTCTCTACATGGGCGATCACCGAGGCACTAAAAACCTGCTGGCACATAAGAAGTGATTGAAGGGTGATGTTAGTGCCATCGAACACTGGAACGCTATCCCGCTTAGCCAGAGGATTTGCAGTGCAATCAACAAAAAGAGCATTGCCTGCTGTTGGCATACGACCTTGCTCCAAAACGATTTCGTTTTTTTCGATAGATTGGACACGGCCCATGCGTACAATATGCCTTACTTTTCGCAGCTGATTTAATTCCTCTGTACTAACTGTGGCACAACGGAATTTACTAGGTTTTATTTGATCGTCTATTCGCGAAAAAATTTGTCTGTCTTCCAGTTGTGTGTATACCTCATCTAATGAATTTGAACAGCAAAAGATATCGAGTTGTGATAGCAACCAACTGTAGGTAGAACCAGGTTGAATCAGCCTGCGCTCCATAAACCAAGCGTCATTGCTCATAATCCAAGTAATGCTGTCTGCCGACGCGGCCTTTTCCAATAAAAACAAAATAGCATCAATTCCAGTCTTACCAGCGCCAATGACCACGTAATTAGACATAGCCTTATTCATATAGGCAAGTTCATTCAGAGGTACTAAATTTACTTCGGGAGCAACTGCATATTTGGGAGGCGTAGTAGAGGGAACCTGAACGTTCATATAGGTGGAGTTTACCGTCTTTTTGAGTACCTTCACTTTATAATGCTGATCGGGTGTTACGATTGATGAAAATTCGCCTTCACCCTGATACTCACACATTGAGAAATATTGGACCCTGCCAGAATTGAGTAGCTTTTCTATAACCCTTTCAAAGTAGCTCAATACTTCCACACCTGAAGCCAGCGAAGCACCACCACTGCCTAACTTAATAGAGTTGACACCGTAATATGCAGAGGGTTGATGTAACGAAACATAAGAATAAGCGTCATTCCAGTGACCACCAGGTTTCGCATGTTTATCGATTAGGATAAGGCGGACAGTGGGGTTACCTCGGATAAGTTCATCGGCAAAAGCAAGCCCCATTGCTCCGGTACCAATCACCAAATAGTCTGTTTCCAATTGTTGAATAGACAAGCTAGACCTCTCTTTGGTCAAATTAAGTCCCACAGGCTAACATACGCAATAGAGGGGCAGAAGAATTTGAAGGCTCTATAATTGATAATGTAATTCCCAAAAAAAGTGTTGATAATGTTAAGTATGAGCACCACAACTTGTCCGGCAAATTATTTTTCAATTTTAGTTATGATAAGAGAACAGATACAAGTAAAACAGATATCCAGAAACCAACTTGCATACGGTGTAACTGTAAAGTGAAAAGACTAATTCCAATAACAATAAATTCCACATTAGCTCACAATGATAATCGGATCGTTCATGCGACATCTTGGTTAAGTCTAATGGCATACTATCCAGTTTCAGAGGTAAACCGTGGATTAAATAAGCGGTTAGGCATTGAGTCTGACGTGTCTCATATTCGTAAAGACAACGATTCAATTACAGATACAGAGTTATTTGTTTTTAGTAAGTCAGACAGTAATAATACTAAGTCAGGCATTATAGTCGTAGGCGTGCGAGGAAGTGAGCCAAGCAGCCTTAAAGATTGGATATTCACAGATTTCAGATTAACACACACTCCAGCGTTTAATGATCATTCTAGCGGTCATAATGTACATTCAGGTTTTGATGACGCCTTAAACTCGGTCTGGAGTACATTATTGGGTGACATTAAAGTTCGCATTGGTGCTTTTGAAACGTATAAGTTGTTTATTACTGGTCACTCTTTAGGTGGAGCGCTTTCTATATTGATCGCAGCGAAGCTAAAGCATTTATCCGAATCATCAGAAAACGACAGTGAAAAAAAGATTTATAAAGAAATGGTTGATAACCTTTGTGTGCATACCTTTGGGCAACCGCGTGTAGGCAATAAATCATTTTGCAGTTGGTATGATAAAGGTCTTTTCAATCAAACGACTAGACACATATACGCAATGGACATTATACCAAGGGTGCCTCCAGAAAAAGGATTGCAGTTCAAAGATAAAAATAAAGACGATTGGCGCCATTGTGGACAGCAAGCTCACTATTCAAAAGGTGGATTACGCAATAGTCATAATGACGTACTGAAATTCAGTGCTTTATTTTTTAAAGGCATAAAAAAGCCTCTAACTATTCGGCGAGCACTACATAATCATGCTCCTTGGGCATATCTTTGGGTAGGTGAAGGACTATTAACAGGAAAACCAAAGATGTTTAGACCGAGTGAAGAGCTTGCTTATTTTGCAAAATATTCAAGTATGGCAGGGAAAAGGCTTTTTCGGTTTTACATCGGGAAATCAACTGACTAAGTTGATTGACAGCGCTGCCGAAGGCTAACCACTTACACCCATTACAACTCACTCAATGAGCCTGGCAAGATTTGTATCTTTATATTGATAGATACATATGAAATACGCTATGGGTTTAGCGTATTTCATAACTTAATGGCGACACTTTAAGGTAGATAAGTTTTAAAATCGAGCCTGTTACCGTTGGTTAAAGCGGCCTAAACAGAGTTAATCTTTTTTGTTACGACGAGTAAGTACTAAACCAGCTAAACCCAAACTAAATAGAACAATAGTCCCAGGCTCTGAGACTGAAGCAGCTGGACCACTTAGTGTTAAATTGTCGAGAACAAAACCGCCCTGACCACCGATGCCGTCGAATAGTAAGTAATCGATGTTACCAAAAAAATCACCTAAGGAATGAGTGTACCCAGCACCCAATGAGGCGATGGATATAACACCGGTTGACACGTTGTTAAGAAAACCTTCAATAACTAGACCAATACTAGGATTATTATTCGTAGCAGAAGCTACATCTACACTGTCAAAAGTAAAAATACCGCCGTCATTCTTCTCGACAAAAAGCTGAGTATCTCGGTCATTCAATAAGATACCGGTACCGTTATTTGGTAAATTGAAGTTAGTGCTGGTAATTTCATGAAAATGCTGGGACTGACCCGCAACAATTCCAATATCGTATCCGTCACGAGTAATAGATGAATTGTAGGCTGTATTTGAATGCCCTTCGAAAGTAATCACTACGGCACTAGCTTGGCTCGCGCTAGTAAGAAGGAAGAGTGCTATTGCAATAGAAGACAATAATTTCATTAAAAATCCATATAAGTTAGTTTGATTAGCGTATTAATGTTTATTACTTTTTCGTATAACAATATAGCAAAAACTGTGCCTAAATGGTAACTGTCTGATTTTTATCATCTTACTCTGGAATATGTATTCTTTTCTAGAGCCGGGTGTAAAATTTATCGACGTCTTGGTTTTTGTAGGGCGATGATAGAACTCGTATATAATCACCGACCAGGCTGGCTTTGTATTCATGGTACTGCGCTGAAACAATATACCTAAATATATGGCCACCGTAACTTAGGGCTGTTAATTTAAATAGAGATGTGGAAAGCTATCTGTCTGATCAATATGTCTATTTTGTAGACAAGACCAATAAAACTAGCAATACGAAGGAGGATTGAAAATGTCTATGAGTCTTTTCTTACTTTTACCTTTAGGTGCACCACTGAAAACGGAGTATTTAAACGAAACCGCTAAAAAACTAAATATGCCTATTATATTCAAGAGCGATCTTGACCTTGGCACGCATTCTGGTTTTTTACCCGCCACAGTCAATGGTGTAAAAGCTGGAGTTGAAATTCTTAAACTTTCTTTTACAGAAGTCTCTTTCATATTGCCACCCAACAAAGACATTAACCCAGAAGAAACGCTGGTAATACAGTTTCGATTGGGAGTGGATTCCAACGAGACGGTTATTGCGTTGTACACAGCGCTGTTGTATTTGTCGAGTTACAATGGAATTGCTTTTGATTCAGTGAGTAATCAATATTTTAACACTGAACAATTACAACAAAATATAGACGCAATACTAAAAAATGCCTAGGAGGCTTTAGAGTAGCTTAATGGTTAACTTTAGCGAGATAAGGTTCAGCTACTTGTTATGGCTCGCTTTGCTTGAAAACAGGCAAAACCAAAAAGTGCACTCTATATAGCTCATGATTTACATTTGAAATTATTAACTTTGGTGACTAGTTTCCAGTACTAATCTAGCTTTAGTTTAATAAGAAACTGATCTCGAATGTCTTTCATTCTGCCGCTCTCTTTCAGCTTTAATAGGGACGAATTAATTTTAGGTATGAGGTTTTCATGCTTCTTATGCAAGTAATGATAGAGGTCTACCCTGGCAAGCGGTGGTTCTAATACTGTTAAGTTCGTTATATTCAGCTTTTTAACATAACCGAGACCATCAACACGCGTTAGTATGGCGGCATCGTACCTTCCCATGCTGACTAATTTTAATATTTTTTCTGTCGTATTGAATGCAGAAACCTCCAAGTCCTTTGTCCCCCTCTCAATCACACGAATTCCTCTTGTTATTGCAATTGAATATGGTTTTAGACTCTGCCAACCATCTACGCGGATATCTTTGTTTTTTGTAAATACCACTATATCTATAGAAGAAATGGGTACTTCGACCATAAGAAGGTTCTGGAATTCTTTATCAATTCCTTTAATACGAGCCATTTCACCGTCTGTTTTGCCTAGATTTGAGGCATAAAGAGCTCGTTTGGCTGGATATTGTATATAGTCTACATCTAGACCGATTTGTTGATAAGCCTCAGTTAAGAGTATTTCCATGTAGTTTTCATTAAAATCTTTCTCAACTCGTGACACAAGTAATCGCTCTTGAGACAATAAAGAAAAAGAAAGAATAATAGCGCTAGACAAGAAAACGAATCGCCTCAAATCTATTATTTTCATGAGATCAATACCCCCTGATAGCTTTAAGGAATTTATTTATAGTTTAATTCTAATACCTGTTTTTACCAAAGATCCCACATTACTTATTTTTTCTTCAGTTATCCAATTCGAGTTCTTTATTTCATTATCAACATACCTTCTTTCACTTAAGAATAAAGAGGTGCGTTGACCAGTTGAACCCACAACTGAAAACCATACCTATCAATACATCTTCATAAAGCAGTTCTTATACAGACTTTTGAATATTGAAAGGGCGCTATTTAGGATAAATGCCTGTTTATTTTAATTTTAGCTTGTCTTTGTTAAAAATGGCTCAATATACGTCTAGTCGCAGGTAAAATATTCAAAGGTATTAAAAATGAGTGAAAGGTGTATTGGTTGTCAAAAAGAGAAAAGCGAAGTTTCCTTATTAGTCGATATGAATGGGCACAATATATGTGATCAATGTAGTGATGATTTAAACGCACATTTCAAAAGTCGACAGGAAGAAATTCCTAAGCTTGATGCAGCCTCATATTCTCCAAAACTTATAAAACAGCAACTTGATGAATATGTTATCGGTCAAGACCGTGCCAAAAAAGTCATTGCCATTGCAGCATACAACCACTATAAACGAATTAATAATCCAACGGTTGAGGGTGTAGAACTTGGCAAAAGTAATATTCTCTTAGTCGGCCCAACTGGGTCAGGGAAAACCCTTATTGCTGAAACACTTGCTAGAATTCTAGATGTGCCTTTTGCTATGGGAAATGCCACAGAACTTACTGAGTCTGGCTATGTGGGGAATGATGTTGAGCAGCTTATCAAAACACTTTTAAGTCGAGCAGACGGAGATATTTCAAAAGCAGAGCGTGGTATCGTTTTTATTGATGAAATTGATAAGATAAATCGCAAGTCTGACAATCCGAGTATTACCCGCGACGTATCCGGTGAAGGCGTTCAACAGGCTTTACTTAAATTAATAGAGGGTCATGAAGTCGGTGTTCCAGAGGGCGCCAGAAATCATCCTGACAGTAAAAAAACAGCGATCAATACCCGTAATATTCTGTTTATTTGTGGGGGAAGTTTTGCTGGGATCGAATCTCAAGTTAACCTTACTAAAAACAAAGAAGCGACCATTGGGTTTAACGCCCTAGTGAAAAACAAGGAGGAAGCCAAAAAAGCGGTTTTTGATTACGCGCAAGTTGGCGTAGATGACCTTCAAAAATTTGGGATGATCCCTGAACTGCTTGGCCGATTACCCGTGATAGCGCCGCTCCAAGAACTTGATCATGAGGCCTTGTTGTCTATTCTGATAGAACCCAAAAACGCGCTAATAAAGCAATATCAAGCATTATTCTCTCTTGATAATGTAGCATTAGAGTTTACGAAAGAAAAACTCGATAGCATTGCGACAGAAGCCTTGGACAAGAAAGTTGGTGCCAGAGGCTTAAGATCAATTGTGGAAGCCGAGCTTGAAGATCATCTATTCGAATTGCCTGATCTTGGAACGGATACCTTATTGGTTGGTGAAGAGAAAACCTCTAAAGCCGCCTAAATATTAGCTGGAACCAAATTTTTAAGTTGGTTCCAGCTAAGCAAGTCACTTGTCTGTAGTCGGTTGAACTCTCAAGTTAAGGCTTTCCCTTTTGGTCTGCAGGAATTGTAGGATCATAAGTAAAACAGTTAGTATCAGGACCGACAGAAAGCGTCGCCTTAGCTCTTGAATTGTTCACAACGAGAGGTTCTTTTTTGCGTTCAGTGATTGCACTGCACGGAATTATCATGAAGTGGCCAAGATAAGCATTACGCAATAATAACAACGCAAGCACCGTTATGCTATTGCACAAAAACCAAACTATACGAGAGTATTTGTTTGAATTGATAGGGCCATTTACTCAAAGAGAACAAAGTTTTGTCTAACTGAAAAGTCGCCGTGATATAATGCCAGAAAGTACCTGATTGGCCTTCAGGATAAAGATGCACTTACTCAGTATCTGGTACAAAAAGGTATGTGTGCTTCATTTCCTCATCAGAAGTTGAGACATGGCTGAGCTTTTGTTGTCAACTTTTTCATTTAATTAGAAGGCAAAGCGAATCTTTTAAATCTGACTTGAATGTCCGCAAAGTCGCCGTTCGACGACCTCGCTTTATTCAGGGGATTTTAGTTCAGATAAGAGCCAAAAGAACTAGCGATAATGAGCAAAAGTAGTTCTTATTCTCATAAAATTCATTTAGTTATTTAAAGCCAAATAACTATTTATTTGATGAATTAATAATTTGGTTTTGTAAACTATTATTGATTTTATTGAGCTTCTAACTCATCAAGGTTGATACCAATGGTAATTGCTCCAATGGCTTTGTTTCCATCCATTACAGGGACAGAGACTTGTACCAAGTAATCTTGTGCACTTTCATCAAACTCAATATCACCAATATGAACTGCGCCTTTGCCACTGTTAAAAGATTCTTTCCATTTTGCTTCATCACCTTGCCAATAATCTGAGGTTTTGTTGGTCATCGCAACGTTTGCACCTTGGTTATCCATTAAGAATAATTCAAAAAAGTATGATCTAGTCTGTTCAAACTCACTTAATCTCAATGCAGATTTATTATTCATCATAGCTTTCATTTCTGAGCTTATTCCTGGCGTTGCACGCCACCGTATGTCTAGTTTTTTAATATCATCAATACTGACTTTATTTGTATTTTGTTTCTTTACGGCTGCAATGAGTATGGGGTCTGTCCCTAATCCTTTGAGCAAAGGAACAATTTTATGAATTTGTGGCGGTAATTGCTCAGCACATACGCCCAAAGAAAATACACCCAAGGAAAATGCGGTTATAAAAATAATAAGAGATTTCATCATGATTCACCTTAACTCTATTGTTTGTTGAAAGCATAAAAGTGTTTGTAGAAAGCATAAAAGGTCATTTATTAGTTTAGCTCAAACTAGTGAGCTTACTATTTTTTATTGGTGATTCAGAATAGCCTTTGTCCCTAGAAATAATTGGTAAAAGTACAAAAATTGAACTATAAATTAATTTTAAGATCTTACTATTATGTTTTTAGAATAGGAATAAAACATGGGCTGGTATAAAAACATCTCTATTCGAAATCAGTTATCTATCCCTCTTATTTTTATAGGTATTGTTCTATTACTTATTGCAATTTTGGGTGCCAGCAATATAGCAGCCCTCAATAAAAGTGCCAACAAAATAGCTCATGAATTTTTACCTGGATTAAATCAGCTGACACAAGCGGATAGAGATTTATATCAAGCGCAGGTAGCTGAACGCAGCATTATCTTCCTCAAAGTTGGCTCTGAAAAGTACACAAATGCAATTAAACAGCATACTGAAAATATACAACAGTCAATTGATCGTCTTGAAAAATTTTCAGGTCTAACTTCATCAGAAGAAGCTTTGAATAAAGTAGAAAAATTTCGTCAACTCTTTTCTTTATGGCGATCAACGACAAATGAGATAGCCAGTCAGAGAACAAATGGAGGAAGGGCTGGTCGTAGTACTGCAATTGATTTAACATTTGGCAAAGGCGCTGAACAATTCAGTGCAATGCGTGACGTTATTGATGTTCTTACCGAGATGACAGAAGCCGCAGCTGCGCAAAAATCAGATGAGATAGATCAACTGGCGAGTGATGCAGAAATTACTCAAATATCAGCATTGATTATTGGCTTGATTATCGTTATTTCTTTAATTTTGTTTTTTCCAGGCACTCTTGTGCGCCCTATAAACCAGATTAAAACATTAGCAGAGCAATTGTCGACGGGAAATATGGAAGAACGTTTGCCTGATTTTGGAAAAAATGAAATTGGTGTCGCCGCTCTTAGCTTAAATGGTTTTTTGAATAAAGTTCAGGTGGTTCTACAAGACGTACTGGAAACTGTGAATCATGTAGCAACCGGATCTGATCAAGTAAGCAGTACTGCAGGCTCACTGAGCCAATCGACCAGTGAACAAGCTGCTAGTGTAGAGGAGGTTAGTGCATCCATTGAGGAAATGGCGGCCTCTATCAGCCAGAATAGTGAAAATGCCCAAACGACTGATAAAATAGCTAGTGAATCAGCTAGTGCTGCTGCTGAAGGAGGCGAGGCCGTTGCTGGGACAGTTACAGCAATGACCCAGATTGCTGAGAAAATATCTATCATAGAAGATATCGCTTATCAAACAAATATGCTTGCGCTAAACGCTGCAATTGAGGCCGCACGTGCAGGGTCGCATGGTAAGGGTTTTGCTGTTGTCGCGGCAGAAGTTAGAAAGTTGGCCGAAAGAAGTCAGGTGGCAGCATCAGAAATTAGCCACCTTACCGGTAACAGTGTTGAAGTTGCTGAGAAAGCAGGTTCATTGTTAGACAAAATGGTGCCTGATATATCGCAAACAGCTGAATTGGTACAAGAAATCACCGCAGCTTCGGAAGAACAATCCAGCGGCGTGGGTCAAATTAATAGCGCTATGCAGCAACTAGATAAAGTAACTCAACAAAATGCAGCTGGTGCCGAAGAATTAGCGGCCACAGCAGAGGAAATGCAAAGCCAATCCTTAAAACTCCAGGAAGTTGTTTCATTCTTCCGACTATCTGCAGATTTGATGATTCAGCCAAGCAATGAGAAATCAACGAACTTGCCTTCTAGCAAAGGTAATACTAATAATGGCGCGAGGTTAGAGGCGATTGATGACATTGATGAAACCAAATTTCAAAGATTTTAATATATGCTTGAAGTTACGTTTTTTGTTTGCAATGTCATATCTAATAAAACAAACCTTATTTAACGGGAATAAAACTTAGGTAGTTTTGCCAAAACCTAGCAATAATAAATAAATCCGAACGTCTTAATGTGTGAGAGGTAGAGTTACTTAGTCAATTGTCTTTCAATAATAGGAATGATTACAAAGTGTATTTGTCATAATATATTGTATATCGAAATTATAAATATTAAGTTCAGGGAAAAGAATGAGGGGTACAAGTCAAAAGAATATAAGTCCTGGGATGAAGGTAGTCATTGTATTGAAAAAGGATCAACGTTCAGGAAACCTCACACAGGGAGTTGTTAAAGATATTTTGACTAAATCACCCAATCATCCTCATGGCATTAAAGTCCGTCTTGAGAGCGGCGATATTGGACGAGTAAAAGAAATTTTAAGTGAATGCAAGTAAGTGGAAAAAAAGTAATGGCCGTTCCAGACGTAAATTCGTTGAGATTTAACAATTTTATCAAAACCCTTAAAGGCTCCGATGTTCGTCCTGCAAAAGGTCTAAATTATTTAAAACAAGATGATCAACTACAGAACATATTTGTACCTGTGATCCCACATCCAGATTATCACCCTTTATACTGCTGGTTTAATTGTTTCGATTATCAACAACAAAATAGAGGCAAAGTAGTTTTTGGTTGGGCAATTTGGCATACAGAGAGAAATACCTTATTAGCCCAGCACCACGCAGTATGGCAATCAAGCAAAGGACAGTACTTTGATTTTACGCCTAATGAATTATCGGTCGAGGAAATCTTATTTCTGCCTGATAATAGGGCTCCATTTGATTATACAGGGCTCCGTGCTCCATTCAACTTTGAACAAGATAAAAATGGCACTGCTGTATGGGTGACATCTGAAGGTGCTACAGTTGGTTTCTTTTCAATTCAAAAATTAATACTTTCAGAAAACGACATGCAAATCTTAGGTGATTTCGATTGCTTAAAACAATTTAACTACGGCAACAAAACATAGAATGACAACAGAGAACTCATTCACGATGTAACCTTCTCAAGATCCAGTGACGCCTGCTAATTAAAATTACAAAACTAACAATCAACCTTACATCAGTTCATTTTATTATCACAACTAATTGCAAAACAAGAATAAGCTTTGCTTTATAGCAACTGCTGTTCTCGGGAATATAGTGAAAATATTTATAGGCTGGGAGAAATATTATAAATTGCTGTAGGCAACTAGCGCATGAAATCCGAAGGAGGCATGCCGCTCCAGCGTTTGAAAGTGCGTCCAAATGATGCGGCACAGGAAAAGCCCATTACATAAGCAACTTCACTCACCGTATATTTCTGAGATCTGAGTAGGTGTCTTGCTCGTCGATAACGAATACGGTCACAAATTTCCTGATAAGAACAATCTTCCTGTTTGAGTTTTCTTTTTAGAGTACTGGGGCTTGTCCCTAATGCATCAGCAGTTTCTTCTAGTGTTGGCCACTGAACCCATTCTTTTTCTGAGTTCAAATAATCGCTGACTTTACGGCTGTGGCACTTTTGATTTAGGTTTGCCTGAAAAATAGCTTCCACTTCTTTAAGAAGGTGGTGGTAAAGCCCTTTGTTAGGTGCGTTAGTAGGGGTTAGCAAGGCTTTATGTTGAGAAATCATTCGGTTTTCTGTCTGATCAAATACCACGTCACATTCGAAAACACGCTTATATTCTTCAATTGGTGCAAGAGGTGCGTGGCAAAATTCAACTCGAATTGGGTGCACCCTTTTGCTATCTTTTCGAGAAACAATTTGTTTGCCCATCTGCACCATGGATGCAAAGTGAAACTCGATAAGTTGAGATGCCGCTTTATGTTGGTATAAAAACTCATACGAATAATTGGTGAGCTCTTTTTCGGTATTTAATGTACTTTCAACAGCTTCGTTCATTAAATAGCCATATTGGCTAGTAAGAGAAAGGGCTTGGTACACGTTGGTGCAGTTCATTAGAACATGAGCAAAAATCCCATAATGAGTTAAATGACAGTTTTGTCCCGCATGCAGGCCGAAGGCCCTGTCTGATGAGAGCGTCTTTGCTTTGTCCCAAAAATTTAAAATTTCTGTGAGTGGCAGTTTCTTATTGTCTTGAATTTGACCGTCAGGTGGAAGAGGAAGGCCTTGGTGTAATTCTGCTAGATCCACATTATTCATCACGGCAAACTGGCTAGCGATTTTTATATAGAGTGCTGAAGCATGGTAGGTGTTGCTCATGAGTTTATTTGGCTTCGTTATTTTTATTATTAATAAGAAACACTAGCATAAATGAAAAATTAGTCATTGTGAGGTATGTCAGAAAATTTATTTAGCATTTTGTGAAAAAACTTCAGGTTTGGGCTGATAGGTGAATTATTTGAGCTGCTAAGTTGCCAGTTTGTTTACATCGTCATGCTAGAGTCGTTGGTGATTTTAATGATCCAAAAATAATAAAAATGGTGAATTGAAGCTGTCTCACCAGACCATAAAATAATGATAAAAGGTGAAAACATGAAATTGAAATTCTTAACGCCTGCCATATTGAGCTGCTTTGCACTCATATCTACAGGAGGGCAGGCAAGTGAGGTCCCGGATCCTGTTCATTCGCTTGCACAAGGTTGTTACTCTGTTCAGTCGCCACATGATGGCAAGTACATGCGTGCTTACCATAGTGGCGGGCTTATCAATGATGGTCGCAGTTATGACTTTAAGGCCGCAGACGTATCGGGGGCAGCTAAATTTTTTATGAAGCCTTCATCTTTGGGTTATTTCAGACCCTACAACGTAGATGGACGTTATCTCGATACACGCTTTCCAGCGGATATCACTGCCGGTACCGTTTCAGGTAAGCATTCGGACTGGCGTGTAGATGCCAAAGAAGTAAATGGTGAATATCTTTATCGCTTTAACAGTAATTCACTAGATAAGTGGCTGCGACATAATTGGAGTAGCAATGGGATTTATTTTATTGATTTACTTAACCCTTTTTTCTTTACCAGCGAAGAGTGGTTTCGGTTAGTGCCTAACAGCGGTTGTACTCCTGCACCTGAAATTGAAACCAATGTTGCAGGTAATACTGATGCTTTAAAGGGTAATGTTAACGACCCTGTTCGAGGTTTTATTGACCCACATACTCACATTACTTCCTATGAATTCATGGGCGGTAAGTTTATGCATGGCAAACCTTTTCACCCTTATGGCGTTGAAAGTGCGTTAGGTGATAGTAAATATATTCATGGAGATTGGGGCGCGTTAGATATCATTGGTAACCTGCAAGCTTATGGCGATGTGAATTACCGATACGATACTCGTGGTTATCCTGACTTTCCTCACTGGCCAAACTATAAGCAAATGAGTCATATGGGGTATTACTATAAGTGGATGGAACGTGCATATCTTGGTGGGCAGCGAATGATTGTCACACATATCGTTGAAAATGAGGTGCTTTGTTCTATCCAGTCAACAGTTAACCCTGCTAGTTGGATCAATCCGAATAGCTGTAATACGATGGATAGTATTCGTTTACAGATTCAACGTTTGAATGAAATGCAACGTTATATAGATGCTCAGGGAGGAGGTATAGGTAAGGGTTTCTTCCGCATTGTAACCTCACCTGAACAGGCTCGACAGGTGATTGCTGATGGTAAGCTAGCTGTACTAATAGGTGTCGAAGCATCTGAAACATTTAACTGTGGTGAAAAAGATAGCTGTGATCAAAATGATGTCGAACGACAACTGAACGAATTGTATGATCTTGGCGTGCGTGTTTTATATCCTGTCCATAAGTTCGATAATAAGTTAGGCGGTTCTGTTGTAGAAGATGGCTTGATGAATGCCGGGGAGTGGATAAGTTCTGGTCATTTCTTTGAGACTCAAGAGTGTGATGCGCATACTCATGGCCCTGCAATGACATCTGGTTTCCCTCTGATAGGAAGTGTACCCGTTATTGGGGATGTTATTAACGCACTTATTCCTGAAACGCCAACTTATGAACAAGGAATAGAACACTGTAATCAGCGTGGTTTATCTGACCTGGGTACTTACTTAGTTAATCGTATGATTGATAAGAGAATGCTGATCGAAATGGATCACATGAGTGACAAAACCGCTTCGACTGTGTTGGATATTACCGAATCGAGAAATTATAGCGGTGTCATTTCCTCTCATAGCTGGATGCCTTCAAGTAAAAGTGGCGCCCTGCATAACAACATGAAGCGCGTGATTCAATCGGGAGGGTTTGTGACACCTTATAATGGCGATGCTCATTCAATTTCAAATACTATTTCACGATATTTAGATGAAGTTGAAACAACAAGCTATCTTGCTGGTGTTGGTTTTGCGACAGATATGAGTGGTTTGGGTAATCAAGCCGGGCCACGTAGTGATGCGGCATCAAACTCTTTGGACTATCCATTTACCACTGAATTCGGTTTGGTGATGAATAAGCAGCAATCAGGTAATCGTACCTACGATCTAAATAATGATGGTATGGCTCATTACGGTATGGTGGCGGATCACTTGCAAGATATTAGGGAGCAAGCGCCAAATCGAATTTATGACGCCGTGATGAATTCTGCCGAAGCTTATTTGCAAATGTGGGAGCGTTCCGAAGCCAACACAAGTTATGTTGGCCCGGCAAGTTATCAAGAGCTTAGGGATAAGCGAGCGGGTCTTTGTATGAACCTATGGGGGGGAAATGCTTATAATGGCGCTGATATTCGTTTATATAACTGCTCTGCAGCGGATAATGAGAAATGGTACTATGAAACTTCTACAGGTTTGATCCGCAGTCAACTTGACCCGAACTATTGTTTGGATATGGCAGGTGGTAATGTTTCAAATGGTGGTAATGTTCAGGTTTGGTCTTGTATTGAGGGTCACCAGAATATGACATGGGATATTATTGGCGATACGTTACGACCGCGTGTGAACCACAACTATGCCATTGATGCCTTTGGCACCAGCTCCGGTAATAACATTGGTTTATGGTCTGTTCATGGTGGTAGTAATCAATCCTGGACAATTAGTCAGTAAGCAATAATTACTGGAAAGTTAATTTAAGGTCGGCATATTGTCGGCCTTTTTTTATGCTTTGAAAGCTACAAAGTCTAAAGCGGCCAATGTGGGGGCTTGAAGTTAACCTTAAGTTTTTGGCGTTAGTTTTTGGAATGGGTCATACCATAACTGTTTTTGGTTAAACGGGATAGACAACGGTAATAGAGGGTTTTTCAATGTGAATAACCGTCTATTTTTAAGATTGGATCGTTTAATCGCCTCTTGATTATGCTTCCAAAACCATTTTTGATGGGCTCCATCTGCAATCAGTAACTTGAACCCTCGTTCTAGCCTATCCTTCAGTTCTGGGTGGTTAGGGGAGACATAAAAAAACTTAGGCCAAGGGTAGTATAAGAGTATTTCTTGCTCTATTGATAGATCCGGAAGTCGGTGTTTTCGTGCTTCATACTCCATCGGAGCTTCATTAATTCCTCGTGAAAAGTAATCAAACTTTCCCTGGATTAACATTTCAAATAGTCCTTCGTAACTCGAACCTGTTACTACTTTAAAGCCATTTGCATGGAAAACTTTCACATCATTCCAGAAGTGCCCTTGACCAACAGATAGCTCTTTCAGGTCATCCACTGACCTGATTGTTCTAAATTTTGCCTGATCCTGTTTCCTGATAAGAAATACTCGAAAACCCAATATACCTTTGCGAATTGGAATGCGAATGGGGAGTAACTGTTGTTCAAGATCTGTGGTTACACTAGTCCAAATCAGGTTTAGGTGTTTTCCTTGCTTGATTGATTCTGTGTAGCGTGCCTCATTCATCTGAACTGCCGGATGCATCTTAAATGGGCCGTCTGTTTTTACCGTTTTTTCGAGAATCATTTCTAGGAGTTCTACTATATCATCATCCCTTGTATCACCCTCAATTTCTTTAGGCGGGTGAATAACTTCTTGTTCAGTGCTCAACAAAGCTGTACTTGTTAGAAGTAGCTGACAGTAGAGTCCTATGCTGAACAAATATTTCACAATTCCCATTTTGTTATCTTCAAGTAAAGAGTTGGCTTATTAATAGTATAGGATAACAATCGGATGTTATTTGATCATGAGTGTTGTTCAATAAAAAACCTTCGCTAAGACGACTTTTATGCGATAGCAATCTAAGTCCTGATGGATGCTGTTGGCACTCTAGCACTAAGAATAGCCTCTGGTGTAACTGTATTTAAAAAGCCTGACTTCTGCTTAAGTCAGCAATTGTGAAATATGAATCGTATTAACTGTGATAGGCGTCTAGTTTGTTGTAATTCCCAAATTATTATTCAGGATTCCGGACTACAGTTAAATTCGGATATGAGTAGTTTGTTTCCTCCATTTCTAATAAGTATTTCACGGATCTGTAATGAAAAATTAAGCCAGGAAATCAGGATCGGAAATTCTTTAACTATCATAAACTGTGACGAAATCTATTTTACTCATGTCGTAGTACTTATAGCGCAGATCGCAAGAGGTAACATGAGAGTGCAAAATTCAATGATAAAGTATTTGAAAACACTTCCCATTTTTACGACGATTATTTTATCCGCCTGCAGTAGTACTAGCAACGACGACATTTATGGTGTAAATGATGGCAATCCTGAATCAAGTACACCTCAGGTATTAACAAATTATCAGGCGGACACTTCTGCCGAGGCTTCTGAGTCTCTTGTTTTTCGTGTTGAAGCTGCTGATGCAGAAAGTAGTAATCTGAATTTCGTGTGGAGTAGTTCGGCCGGTTCTTTGAGTGCTTCGACAGAAACAAATCAGGAAAGCTCAGTAACGAGTGAAATTAGTTGGACTGCACCCTTATGCAGCAATGATCCGATTGAGATAAGCGTTGGCATTACCGATACTGATTCCGAATCAGTTACTTATACTTTTTCCAACGTTACCACCCCAACATGTCCAGTTGGGGGTATTCAACCAGAAATTGTAATTACCCGAACGAGTGGTGAAATTCCCTTTCATATATATGTTTCATCAAGCGGTAGCACCGCGACAGATATTGAATTTCCTTACGATCAGTTGGAATACAGTTGGAATTTTGGAGACAAAAGATCAGAAGGTAGTTTCGTTCACCCGGTAACACTCAATACGGTCGAAGCGAATACTGATCAGATTGGCCCTGAAGCCTCTTTCGTTTATCGTAATCCCGGTACCTACACCATTACACTCACCGCACAATATAGTAATGGTACAGATACCTTTGTAAATGAGACTACGACATCGGTAACGGTTTCTGGTTGGTCGGGTGAGACGCGTTATCTAGACCCTGAGTCAGGTAATGATTTAAATACGGGAACAGCTTCAAATGCCGCATGGCAATCTTGGTCTGCGTTGGTGAACTGGTTGAGTAGCGGTGACAATCGAAAGGGGCTGATTAAGCGTGATTCCGAAGTATCTGTTGAAGAAGTATTATGGCTGGAAAATTCTCATGTCCGACTGAGCGCTTATGGAGAAGGAGCAAAACCCATTTTAACAGCTAATGGCAAAATTGGCTCTTTTATCCGGCTTGCTTCATCGGCGACCATAGAAGACCATGTCTATTCTGGTCTCCATCTTGATGGTAATAATGGCAATGCGCCTTCACTGATCTATTCAAGAATCTTTGAACCGGACGCTGAGATGAGGGCTATTGCGTTTCTGGATATGACCTTTGTAAATGATGACCCTCACGGCGCTGAAGAGGTCACGTCAAACATGATTACCATTCAAAATCCTCCTGATGGTTATATTGACGACGTATTGGTTTGGAACTCTACCTTTAATAGAAACCACAGTATCAAGAATGGGATCTACGCAGAAATGCAGGGGCATTTTGCTGTAGTGGGTAGTTCATTTTCGGGTGGGGATGGGAATAGCATTAAAGATCACCCAATTTACCCGGCAACCGTGAATCATGCGCATTATCGGTGGATAGACTTTCAGGAGACCTTCTCCAATAATTTTTCTATCAACAATGCATCAAAAAGCGGGGCTACGCTCTACTACACACTAGTTGATGGCTGCAATATAACAGGAGGGCAAAATGGTCTGGATTTTACCAAACATAATGACAGCACGACCGGCTGGTTTAGCGATGTGATAGTTCAAAACAATGCGATTCATGATTTAGGAAGCCCCTCTCAAGGCTATGGCATTATGGGGGGCTCACTGGAGCGATTCACTATTCGGGATAATCGTTTTTACGGCATTCCATTCACTGATATTCTCATTGAAAAAGACGGCGATGTCGATGTTTCCCTGCAGATGTATGACAATCTTATTTGGAAAGGGGCGAACCCTGCAGCGTCTCTGGCAATGTTGGATTTTCGGGATATTCTAGATCTGACGATGACAGATAATATCTTTGTCAACGAAGGTGTAAGCGGAGGCTCGACCAACATAGGCAGCTTTGATATAACAGAAACCATTAACTGGAGTATTGAAGACAATCAGTATTGGGCTCCCGGTATTCAAACTCCCTTTAGAGTTCAAGACCTTGACTCTTATTCGTTCCCTGAATGGCAGGCGCTGGGATATGACATTAGTGGTTCGAATACTGACCCAGGATTTGCGGATCCATCAAATGGTAAATTTTAAAAAAACCATTGATAAGATGGGGCACGGTAATCATATTCGTGACTCATCAACATTATGTAACATTTTATGAATAGGTGACAAATCTATTTAAATTTGGCAAATGATTTGTTTCAAACTGATTTACCCAAAGCCTCATATTCTTTCAGTGAGTACTTAAGCACGTACTGTACGAAACCTATTTTTTTGCAGCACTAAGCTTGAAAAAAACGTAGTGATTTGAAACAGGGGGCAGAGTAACATTTCATCGTTCTTAATGTCAGCAACGAGCCCCCTAAACAGACTTTACGAAAGCTACAAGTTTGACCCAATTAAGCCTGTACGTGGTTTTGTTCGGCCAAGGTTGGGTAGTCAGTGTAGCCTTTTTCGTCCCCCCCATAAAATGTGCTTTGATCAGCTTGGGTTAGCTCAGCATTTTCTAGTAGTCGTTGAGGAAAGTCTGGGTTACTAATAAAGGGGACACCAAAGGCCACCAAATCACTTTTATTTTCACTTAGACTTTCTTCAGCTAATTGGCCCGTGTAGCCACCATTTGCAATGTAAGATCCATTAAAATTCTTACGTAAACTAACGAAATCAAATTCTGCGTTACTGCTATCACCAAAATTTTCAACTACATGTAGGTAGGCAAGATTATATATATTAAGTGCTTCTACTAATGATTCAAATAAAGGTGTCGGCGCACTTTCAGATATAGAGTTGAACGTTCCTGTGGGCGAGATACGAATACCAACTTGTTGGCCACCCCATACATCTGTGACGGCTTTGGTAACTTCTAGTGTGAGTCTGATTCTATTTTCAATAGAGCCGCCATAACGGTCATCACGTTTGTTTGTGCCATCTTTCAAAAATTGATCCAGCAAATAACCATTGGCAGCATGAATTTCGACACCATCGAAGCCTGCTGTTTTTGCATTTTTTGCTGCTTGCGTGTATTGCTCAACAATGTCTGGAATATCTTCTAAACTCAGTGCTCGTGGCGTTTCAAAGTCTAACATGCCTTCATAAGTAAACGCCTGACCTTCTGCTGCAATGGCCGACGGTGCAACGGGTAGAGCGCCTCCCTTTTGAAGGCTTGAATGAGATATCCGCCCTACATGCCATAATTGCAAAAAGATCTTTGAACCTTTTTGATGCACTTCATCAGTAATTTTTTTCCAACCTTCAATTTGTGCTTTTGAATGAATGCCTGGTGTGAAGGCGTATCCTTTTCCTTGCGGAGAAATTTGAGTCGCTTCAGAAATAATGAGCGCTGCAGATGCTCGCTGGCCATAATACTCAACGTTGATTTTCTGAGGTACATCCCCAGGCTGTGCTGACCTAGAGCGGGTAAGTGGTGCCATTACGATGCGATGCGGTAATTCTAAATTTCCTAGAGTTTGTGGTGTAAAAAGCTTTTCGTATGTCATGTTTTCTAATCCTGAATTAATAGCTGTTGTGTTAAGGTTTGTGAGCAATAAGTAGTTAATCTTTTGTTTTCGACTTACATACGACTTCTTATGTCTTACTCGCAATAAAGGCGTTGTTCGTTTTTAGGTAGTGGACATATACATCTTCGAAATTGCTAATAACAGAGTCGGTAACATACTTTTTTTCAAGCAAGTTTTTGCTTAAGGCAATTAAATTAGGGAAGCCTTGTAGGAATTTCTGGTTAAACCGCTTTGCCAAAATATCCATCCGTGTAAATAGAGGCGCGATTGCTGAATCAATGAGACTAAATGAGTCATCATTAAAGAAACCTTGATCACTCACTTCGCTTTCTATACGAGCTAATTTTTGATTGAGGTTAGCTGAGTGTTTTTCAAAATCTGCTACGTTAACCGAAGTTGATACTAAGTATTGATCCATTAAAACGTGGCTGGCGTACTCAATCCAGCCACGTTGTTTCGCTTTTGCTAATGGCTCTGATGGCATGAGTGCGTCACCTGTAATTTCATCTAGAAATTCATTAATGATAGCTGATTCAAAAATCACGTCATCGCCATAACGAAGCACAGGTACTTTTCCTAAAGGTGATATTTTAACAAACCAGTCAGGCTTGTTTGCCAAATCGATATAAGTAATGTTGAAATCAATTTTTTTCTTCTTAAGCGTGATAACCGAACGTTGCACAAAAGGGCAAAGGTCAAAGCTAATAAGTTCAATGGTATTTTTTGTCATAAAAATAAATTCCTTCAAAAGGTAGATGTCGAACTGCGCAAATAAGGTATGAAATAGCATGTAAGTATGCAAAGGTTGCTAGGTATCCTTTATATACTATTGAGGTAACTATAAATAGGGTGTATCATTTTGGCAAGTACGCACAATAATGACATTTACTTACCTAAAGGTGCCTAATGAAGATTTTAAAGGCTTCAAGCCATGAAATTAATTCTCACACTGATGAGAGATACCATGCTACGCCGCTTGAATGTGGTGAGAAGAAAGACCTTGATTTAAATAGTTGTCCAGTGACGACCGCGATCGATGTGATTGGAGGGAAGTGGAAGGTCATTATTCTTTATCAACTTCGTGGTAAGACTTTGCGCTTTGGTGAGCTCAAAAAAGCAATTCCTAAAATCACTCAAAAAATGCTCACACAGCAATTAAGAGAGTTGGAAAAAGATATGCTAGTGAAACGCCATGTGTATGCAGAAGTGCCTCCAAAGGTTGAATACACATCGACTAATTTGGCAACACAACTCAATCCAGCTCTAGACTTGTTATGCGAATGGGGAGCTACCTTTGAAGAAGCGCATCGCAATCCATCCTAATTAAATACAGTTTGTTGTGGCTGGTTATACATCTGAACAAACCAGCCACGATTTTAAAAATAATATGGAAGACCTCGCATTTTGTTCTAGGTCGTCTATTTGTAAAATGGCTACCATTACATCTAATAGGCTTGATGCTCGTAACTGGTCTCAAAGAAAACCGAGGTTTCACTCAGGCTAAGTTAGTCGCAATTTCGCACAAACACTAACGTTGTTATGTGTAAAGCCTTTAAGTTAGAGTACCAACAGGAGAATTTAATGAGGCATTGATTTTTTGAGAAGTTTGTTTACTAATTCAAACAGCTTTTCAGAATAGACAGGTTTGACCATGTAACCTGGGACTCTTGGTTCGCCATATTGGTGATTAAACTCAGCTAGGTACAAGTTGTTAATTATCAAATTATCTTGAGACAATCAAAAATCCTCTAGGGTTTTCAAATATTAACTGTTTCCATAGAGCTTTCAAACGGTGGCTATATAGGAAGGTATTTACAAGAGTCTTATAATTGTTTGTATTTTACGCCAAAATGGCCTAATTTATTTAGCTTTCTCTTAAAGCGTTATACATATGAAAGAAAACAGGACTGTTCTGAATAGTTATGCTGAAGCGCTAATTTCAACAGTTAACAATCAGGGTATAGATGAAGAGTCTTTATTTTCTCTATTGCCTGTAAATCAAGAGCATTTTAGAAAATCGAGTTCACGGTTAGATCTCAACCTAATGACCTTGTTATGGCAACGTGCTGTTCAGTTAACAGGTGACGAGTCTCTAGGTTTACACGTAGGGCAAGAAATCCAGCAAGGTGTTTTCCATATACTAGGTGGTTTGCTTCTCAACTGCCAAAATGTAGAAACAGCTATAGACCAAGTGGTCCGTTATCAAGCATTAATCAGTGAGGGAGGAGTACTCTCATTAGTTAAGGACTATCCGTACTGTACTCTTCAATACAGGCCCGCAGAGGCTAAATTAAACATGACACATTATCAAGTAGAAGGTGTTATCGCTAGTTTAGTCAAATTCTCAAGAAGCATTTTCCCAAGTGGTTTGAAGCCTCTTAGAGTTGAATTTACCCATCAAGCACCTTCAGATATTTCTAGTTATGAATTGTTTTTTTCTTGCCCAGTAATATTTAATTCAGGTCTAAATGGTGTTATTTTTGAATCGAAATTGCTTAGTGAAAACATCCCATATTCTGATCCTGAATTATTCGCACACCACTGGAACTTAGCTGAAAAGAAATTAAATCAAATTACCACATATCATGGCCTTACAGCTTTGGTAAAACGAAATATTGAAAACGAAGCTGATTGGTATGATTTATCACCATTAAAAACGGCACAGAATCTCAATTTAAGTCTGAGGCAAATGCAACGCAAACTGAATGAAGAGCAAACTTGTTACCAGAAAATATTGGATATGGCACGCAAACAGAAATCAAGCTTACTAATAGAGCAGGGTCATCTAACAACTGAACAAATAGCAGAGGCTTTGGCTTATCATAATTTAAGTAGCTTCCATAGGGCATTTAAACGTTGGTATGATTGTACACCTGCAGAGTATAGAATTATTTCGAAGCACTAACTTCTCCAGTTTCGCCCTTGGAAAGAGGAAACACTACTATCCTTATGGGAAATTTTTTCAAAGTTGTCAGCAATTGAATTTGAGAAAATAGTTTATTTAGGTGCGGCAATCGCACTCAAAAAGCACCCTCAAGGCAAGGCTGCTGATGTTTATTATGATGCACAGCTAGAAATAAAAATCCGTATTTCAAGTGCAGTGGGCGCTGGATACGCAAGCAAAAGAGATGGCAAAGAGATATTTGCCTGTCGTGATGGATATTCCTTCTATGAAGTTTGGTGAATATGATTATAGCCCGACGACGGTTCAGCTTATTACTGGGATAGCGAATCAGAGTTTGCCTAGATACGTGAAGGGTAATCGCAATTCAATTTACGCTGGTGATGCAGGTAGAGCAATAGTCTTAGCCTGTGAAAAAGGTCGAGCAGGTGAGCGGTATATTTTCACTGGGCAATTTTTTTATTGAACAAAGGCTAAGCAATAATTAGGTTTTAAAGCTGAAGTACCTTAGGATGAAGCTCTAGAGCGAACATTTGCCTAGTTTAAAAAGATGAATTATAAACTTAGAATAATCATATCTAAAAAAAAACCGCCTAATACAACCGTTTATAGAAAATAATGTCATAAAATTTATTAGGGTAAGGCCAAGCCTTTGAGGCTTAAGTCTTATTAAAAAAAAGAAATCCCAAGCCAGGGACTCTTTCTTATAACTACGCAGTAATATTAAACAGAGGCACTGTACCCTAATGAATGTGTAACAAACTGTACAAGTTGAACCAGTAAGTCATTCAGTTTGCTAATCTAGAAATAATCAAAATATAACCCGAATTTAGATAAATAAATACAGCGAAGTCTCTAACTAGTATCAATAACGTCTAGGCCTTGTTTCACAAATGAGTCTTTTATTTTCTGAAACTTCTCAAGATCATAATTTGCAAGAGTTAGTTTTTTTTGCCCGCCTTTAATTAAATCAATCTTACTCTGCCCCATGTTGTGATAGCGCAACAAATGCAGTTTTGTATGCTTGACTGAATTCAAAAATGCCACAATCGCATCTAGATTATCTGGACCATCTGTATAGCCTTCTATTAACGCCAAACGGAATTCGACAGGGTAACCGTTTACCGCAAGAATTCTCGCATTTTCAAGGATATGTTGGTTGCTTGAACCCGTTGCCAAGTGGTGCGTAGCATCGTCCATGATTTTCAAATCAAAATAAATTAACTGAATCTTTTTAAATATCGGCTCCCAACGTGTGTAAGCATAACTTCCGCAGGTTTCGATGGTGATATGAATGTTGTCTTCAAAACAGCGTGACACAATTTGCGACATAAACTTTGGATATAGAGTTACTTCTCCACCTGAGAATGTCACGCCACCTTGACTGCATTGGTAATAAGCTTTATCGGCCAAAATTTGCTGAAATAGGGCGTCAGACGTTATCTCATCACCAATCAGCTTGAGAGCATCATGAGGGCATGCATCTACACATCTTAAGCATAAGTTACACCGGTCATGATCCACTCTATAACCGGTATTCAATATGGCGTTTTCTTCACAAACATCTTTGCATTGCATGCTATTGTCGCAACGATCTTCATAGAAACCAATTAACGGTTTGGCATCCTGAGACTCTGGGTTTTGACACCATTCACAGCGAAAATTACAGCCTTTTATAAAAACTAAAGTACGTATACCGGGGCCATCATGAATTGAAAAGCGTTGCAAATCAAAAACAGGTGCTGTTTTATCCTTTGTCATATCTACACACTTTGCAGTGTTCTGCGAATTATTTCGTCTTGCATAGCTGGCGTTAGATCCACAAAATGAGCACTGTAACCAGATATTCTTATTAGCAAATTTTTATGCTTTTCCGGGTGTAATTTTGCTTGAGTCAAAATTTTAGGGTCTAACACATTTACCTGTACTTGCATGCCTCCTTGTAAAAAATAGCCTTCAATAAGCCCCTGTAGAAGTATCGAACCATGCTCACCAGACATTGTTTTGGCATCAAACTTTATATTCAAATTAATGCCATTTGCAAAGCGGCTTAAGTCTAGCTTTGCTATCGAATTTAAAGATGCCGTCGGGCCTAGTGTGTCATTTCCATCTCCAGGCGAAATTCCATCTGCAAGCGGTGCTCCAGCTTCTCGTCCAGAAGGAAGCGCCATTGTATTTTTACCCATACTTTGGTGGCAAGTCATTGAATAAATGCCAGGCATCCAATTACCCCCTCGCGTATTTTGATGTTGAGAAATGGTTTCATCATACAAGATGGCAAGTCTCTGCATTATTTCATCAACGGAGGCTTTGTCATTGCCAACTTTGTCAAAGTTATGAAGGCGAGCTTTGAGCTCAGAAAGCCCTTTAAAGTTTTGTTTACACGCAATTGCTAGTTCACGCATAGTTAAGCGCTGTTCTGTAAATACAAACTGCTGAATAGCCGCCATAGAGTCAGCGAGATCTGCTAAACCAACCGCTTGAATTCCACTTGCATTATAATCGGCGCCCCCACTGCATAAATCCCTTGCGTGCTCGATGCAGCCTTTCACAGTAAGTGATGCAAAAGGGACGGGATGAAATTTTTCATTTGCCCCTTCAAGGGAGTCTAAACAAGATTTTAATCTATTAACTTGCACATTCAGCTCTTTTGAAAAAGCGATCCATAAACTCTCCATACTTGAAATAAGTAGAGGCATAAATGGCTTGGCAATATTTTTTAAAACGTTTTCCAGGATTTTTGCAAAGTTAAAAATTGCCGCATCCGATGAAGTAAAACTTACCCCGGAAAGTGCGGGTTCTACACAGCCAACTGTTGCGTAATTCCATGTAGGGCTAGACTCTGAAAAACGTTTTTTTAAAGCAGGTTGAATCACGTCATCATTGTAGAGCGCCGGCGAACCGCCTCCTCTTGAAATCACCTTAAAGAGTTCTTTACGATATCTCGCATCACTTTTAGCTGAGTGTCTGGCATGCCAATTAGGCTGACGTGTTTTAAATTGATCTAGTACATCTAACAACATAAAAGTCACTTCGTTAGATGCATCTACCCCAGCCTCGTCAAGCCCTCCAATCGTCATAGCCTGTCCAGACGGTAGCCCAGAATACATGTAGCTAGCACGCTCTGAGAATAAAGGAATTATTTCAGATAACTTTAAACAAAAAGCACAAAATGTATCTTTAAAATCGAATTCATTAAAGCAGCCTTCAGCTTTTTCCTTTTGATAAAGTGGATATAAATATTGGTCAATACGGCCTAAGCTAATTCCTTGGTCTAATGACTCAATTTGAATCATCATTTGGAAAAACCAAACAAGTTGTAAGCCTTCCTTTAAATTGTTGGCAGGGTGTTTAGGTACATTTTCTAATAGCTGAGCAATGTCTTTTTGACCTAGTTTTAAAGCAAGTTTTCGATAGCGCGCTGCAAACTGATCACACGCATCTAACACAATAAGCTGGGCATTCAATTGATCTTTCTGTTTAGGCGTAAGACTTTCCAACTCTAGTCTAGCTTCAACTTTTCCCCTCAAACCGTTCGTACCTAGCTTAATGATGGATGCATAGTCAGGTAAAAAGTGTGCAATTCCTCCAGCTTCGTGAATTACAAACTGCTTCACGTTCAACTGATCAAGTAGGTAAGGAACGCTCTTATGGATAGGAAATGCCTTCATAATTAAGTTTCGAGAAAGCCAGTAGGGAATTACCTTGAGTGCTAGGGTTCGCCTAGCGCCAGGGTTGACATGAAGGGGATTTACTGCTCGCTTTTCAAACTTAAAAAGGTCTTCCAGCATCTGACTACCCGCTAACTCAATATAGCAGATGGCGCCTATACGGTGCTCTGTATGCGTGCCCACTAAGCGTTCACCAGGATAAATATTAATTGAACGTTGCTTGAGGTGATAAGCCAAGGCCTGTGCCTTGAAAAGGCTTGCCGAATGAAACTTATTCTCCTTATAAAATTCAGTAAAATGAATCGCTCTTTCTGCTCCAACAGCGGGTACAGCAGCCAAATGGTTATTATGTAGAACTAAAATTTCATTAGATGGCTGCCAAATTTGTTTTGCAGATATCGTTTGTGCACTAGATTTAGGCATTTTTCATCTCCAAAAACTTTTAATAAACACGTAACTATCCCTAAGTCTCTTAACTTATCGACATTGTAAAACTAAAAAGTTAGTCTTTCTTAACTCTAAATACGTGAATTAACCTGAAACGACACGATAAGACTCGAGCCTTCAAATGACAGAAAAATTAACGGTTTCTAAACTCTACGCCAAAGCTTTGTTAGATTACCTACACACACAGCATATTGATTGTTGCCATTTAAGCAGCGCCTTAACGAAACCGGATAATGCAAATAGCTCAGATCTCATTAGTGCCAATACTTATGAAGCGTTAATGCTAGAGGCGGCCATGCTTACACGAGACCCCTATATTGGCTTGCATGCAGGACAACACGTTCGACCAGGTTACTACGGTGCTTTGGGCTATATCGCAATGAGTTGCGCAACACTCGGTGAAGCCTTGAGTAAACACCTTGAATTCCAAAATTTAGTGTCTAATCAAGGTAAAGTTGAATTGTGGCATGAAGAGGATAAAGTTCGCATTGTATGGCTTCCGCGTGCGACTTCAATCCACTATCATGTTATCGAAAATATCTTCTGTACCTGGGTCAGTTTTGCTCATTGGATATGTGGACAACAAGTTGTACCTAGTTTGATAGAGTTTCAACATCAGAATTCACAAACTTTAGACGAGTACCGAAAGGTATTTAATTGTGACGTGAGATTTTCTCAAAAAAACGCAGCTATCACTATACCCATCTCTTTTCTTAAACTGCCCTTGGTTCAGGCTGACCAAGAGCTTAAAGATTTATATGAAAGCAAAGCCAAACATCTTATTCATAAATTGCAAAAACAAAGCCCCGATTTATTACAAACACTCAAAATCTTTATGACTCAAGCTTTAATACAGGGCCAACTTACATTAGAAAAAGCTGCTCTCGCTCTTGAACTTTCACCCCGTACCTTACAAAGAGAACTGTCAAAATACCAAACAACGTATAAAAAACTACTTGATCATGTACGTAAAGAGTTAGCAGCCCAATATATTAAAGATGTAAATATTGATTTAATTGAACTTACATTTCTATTAGGATTTTCAGATCAAACTAGCTTTCAACGTGCGTTTAAGCGCTGGTTTGACCTTAGCCCGGGACAATTTCGCAAGCAAAAAGTCAACACAATCTTAATTCGCTAACTAGCCTTATCAGGTTGCAGTGGATGACCTTAGTTGTTAAATTCAGCAACACTAACAAAATATAGTTTAACTCGCAGTGAGTTTTATAAGAGATCTGCGGGCGAAGGGAAACGCCCAGTTAACGAAACTGAACATATACATCGATACACTGACTCGCCAGTGAACACGCTTTCCAAGACCTGCATGCCAAACAGCATCTGCAACTTGTTCAGATGAAATACCTACGCCAATTTTTTTAATGCTTGCTGCTTTATGCTCTGCTTTGTTCAGCATAGGAGTATTAACGTAAGGCACCATGATGTCCGAGACATGAACATCAAATTCGGCAAACTCAATATTTAGCGCTTCAGTGAGTCCTCTTATTGCGTGTTTACTTGCCGAATATACGGCTAATTGAGGTATGCCATAAACCGCTGAAGCAGAGCTCATCGAAATAATCCTTGCCCCCGGGGTTGCTTTTAAGAATGGGAGAGCGGCATGAATGCAGTTTAATACGCCTGTTACGTTTACATTGATAATACGTTGCTGCTCTTCTAGGCTGATTGATTCATGCTTGCCCATATATAGAATACCAGCGCAATTAAATAAAATATCTAAGGTACCGCCGCCAGACTCTTTGAAAGTTTCAAAAGCCGTTTCTATAGTTTCGACCTTTGTTACATCCATAACTAAGGGACAACAACGTTGTTGGCCCAGTTCTTCTTGCAAGCGCTTAAGGCCGTCTTGATCCCGATCTGCTAGACCTACGAACCAACCTTTATTATGAAAATAGATGGCTGTTGCTTTACCAATTCCTGATGCAGCCCCTGTAATGAAGATAGATGACATAAATTTTCCACTGAATGAATGTTGCAGTTATTTTGGATAACCCGTGATTGCTTTTATTGATTTATATAAGGGGCTTAGGCGCTTATACATTTTTTGATAGACGTCTTTATATAGCTCATCATAAATGCGTTTGTTGGCTTCAATTGGGTAGAATATTTTTCCACCATGCGTCATGTTTGACACTGCTGTTTTATAGTCAGGGTATAAATCTGCACCTACGGTTGCGTTTATTGCGGCTCCTAAGGCTGAAGTTTCAAAAGTATGAGGTCGATGAGCTGCAATACCAAATATATCAGCAGTAATTTGCATAGCTTCATCACTTTGAGCCCCCCCCCCAGACACCATAAGTTTAGTTATTTTTACTCCAGTTTTTTTCTCTGAGAGTTCTTTTCCTTCTCGCAAAGCATAAGCTAGCCCTTCAATAATGGCTCGATAAATATGTGCACGCGTATGAACATCACCAAAGCCAATCATTGCGCCTTTGGCCTCTGGTCCGGGTGTCCGTATTCCTGGGTTCCAAAAGGGCTGAAGCGTTAAGCCCATCGAACCAGGAGGTACATTTTTGAGTAAGTCATCAAATAGAACTTCTGGTTCAATCCCTAGTTCTTTGGCTATCTGCTGCTCTCTTAAACCAAACTCTCGTTTAAACCAACTTACCATCCAATATCCGCGCTGGACTATCATCTCAGTGTTATAAGTGTCGGGCATGGCGGCAGGGTAGGCGGGTATATGACGAATAGCTTCAACATATTTACTATTGGTAGTATTGAACGTTGCTGTTGTTCCATAACTAAGACTGCCCGTTTCAGGTGTCAGGCAACCTGAACCCAATACTTCGCATGCCTTGTCAGCACCAGCCGATATCAACGGTAGCCCAGCAGGAATTCCGCTTTCTTTAGATGCTTGCTCAGTTATTCTTCCCAACTCCGAGCCACAAGGAATAAGTTCGGGTAGCATTTCAGGCGATATTGGTAATGCTTTCCAGCGCCAATCTTTACTGCCACACCACTTTAATCGCTTAAAATCAAAAGGCAGGTAGCCAACTTGGCTTGAAACTGAATCGACAAATTTTCCCGTTAGTTTGTATGTATGAAAGCCAGATAGTAATAAATACTTGTAGGTTTTTTTCCAGATTTCTGGTTGATTAGATGCTATCCAATTCGCTTCTGCTTGCGAACGAAAATAATCTAATGATTCTTTTTCACCTGCAAGAGAAATCAAAATTTCCAAAGCGGGGTTCAGTTTATCAAGGTTATTTTGCTCTCTTTGATCCAGCCAAACAAAAGCAGGACGTAAAGCTTTACCTGCTTTATCGACATTCACCATTGTTGCGCGTTGTGTTGTTAAAGCTGCAGCAGTAACTTTAGACTTCGGAAACTTAGTCCATAGCTCCTGACAAGCTTTGCATAACATTTCCCAATAATAATCTGGTTCTTGTTCTGCCCAGCCTGGCTGACTCGAAAAGTAAGGTTCTATGTCAACTTTGCTTTTTGCCACCACCTGACCGTCGAGATCAAAAATTATTGCGCGCACACTTTGTGTGCCATTATCAATGGCAAGTACATATGGTTTTCTTTGCTCTTCTTTTAAATTCTTAGACATGGAAATCTCTAATTTGACGGTAGGCTATAATGTTTTTTCCATATTGACTGGTATCTGGCCACTTCTTGAGTCCATTTATTGTTGTCCCAGCCTAATTCTTCTTGGAAAGTCTTTTCTAAAATTGGGAAGAGGGCTTGTGCACCATTTTTTACTAAAATTCCTAGACGCGTTCTTCTTAACAGTAGGTCATCTAAATGAACCACAGATTCATGCTTTATTGCCCACCTGCACTCGGCTAGACTAAATTGTGTTTCTGCAATTAATAAAAGTTCACCGTCACTAGCATTTGCTACGATGTGTTGCGCGTTAAAGCCGTATCGCCCTGTTATTCGTTTTAACCAATTCTGCTCGTTAACGGGTGTACCTTCTGAAATGGGAGGCGTTATAAAAACTTGGTCACCGCAGTTTAGAGGTGCTTTTTTTCTCAACCAAGTTTGAGCCATATTTAGGGTATCAATAGCCGTTAGGCGAAAGGTAGTTAGTTTACCTCCGCTTACCGTGACTAATCCCTTGTCTGCCCACACCGCATGATCACGACGTTCTTTTGATGGGTCCTTAGATCTATCTGAACCAATGACTGGGCGAACACCAGAATAACTTGAGATCACATCATGATGGCTTATATTGCTATTAGGGAAATATCTAGAGACAACTTGAAGTAAATACTCCACTTCTTCCTGCGTAATAGTAGATTCTAGATCTAAGTTCTCATGGTGATCAAGGTCCGTAGTGCCAACAAGTGTCGCGCCTTCCCATGGGAAGATAAAAACGGGTCGCTTATCTTTTGGGTGGAAAAGAATTAATGTGTCCTTAAGGGGTAGCTGTTTGGATGCAAATACGAGATGACTGCCCCTTAGAGGGCGAATGCGTTTTTCATCAACAACTTGTTGACGCAATCGGTCAGCCCAAGCTCCTGTCGCATTAACAACCACTGAAGTCTTGACCTCAAGTTGTTCTCCGCTTTCAATATTTTCAAGCACAAGTCCACTAACTTGATTGCTATTATGACTGTCTGTGATGAGATTTTTTGCTTGGACATAATTAAGTACTTTGCCACCATTTTGTATGGATTCTTGCAATACTCTTAAAACCAAGCGGGCATCATCTACAGATGTATCGCTGTAATAGCACGCTCCTTTTAAGCCCTCACTTTGAATATTAGGAAAGTGTTCAATAAGACTGTTTTTGTCCAGATAACGATGATCTTTGATGCCAGCTAACTTATCATAAATAGTGAGCACAGAGCCCATAGCAATACGCCCCGGAAATTGCCGTTTTTGTAGTAAAAAGTAGTTTCCCACACGCTCAACTAATCCAGGCGCTTCCTTAAGAAGGCGTTCACGCTCCTGTACAGAATGTTTAGTTAGTTTAATATCCCCTTGCGCGATATATCGTAGGCCACCGTGAACCATTTTGGATGAACGACTGGAGGTACCCCAAGCAAAATCCTGCTGTTCAATAAGTAATACATTTAACCCACGACGGCTAGCTTCACGTAATACACCAGCTCCGATTATTCCACCGCCAACTATAACAACATCCCAATAATTATTAGGGCTTTGTTTAAGTTCTTGCCAGAGTGTATCTCGATTTGTGAAGGATATAGGTTTGCAAGTCATCATATTCTCTATTATGGAAATATCAGCATCAGTTTCGATAGGGTATGTACTCCACACCCTAAATCATTTGGTTTCTAAGAAACTAGCTTACCTGGGTTCATTCGGCCATCAGGATCAAACATGTGACAAAGTTCCTTAATCGCTTTAATGCCTAGTACTCCTTTTTCTGCCGGCAAATAAGGCGCATGATCTTTACCTACACCATGTTGGTGACTGATTGTTCCTCCATGCTTTACTATCGCTTCTGCGCCTGCTGCTTTGAGCTTTTTCCAGCGAGCCATTGTTTTTGTATAGTCACTAGCAGTACGGAATACAAAAGTGGTATATACACTACAACCTTGGCCATAAAAGTGTGAAAGGTGCGTGAAAACATGTACATCTTCATTTTCATCTTTTATTGAATTGGCTATATCTGCTTCCATTCCTTTTACCGCTTCAGGCACACTAGACCAGTCCAAGCAAGTTTCCATCGTGTCAACTATCACACCCACATCCCACAAACCATGACGAAGGTAAGGGGAGCGGAAGCGACTGTGCTCCCAACGTTTGCCCATTGCCTCCCCAGTAAATACGCCTTTGTGCTTACTAATAAATTTCTTTGTAAGGCTTAGCGCCGATTTACATTGTGCTTTGGAGCCTGTGGTACCAAAGGTAAACATTGTTTTACCTTCGCTTGAGCCTCGAATTGACAGATACTTTTCTAATAGGTTTACCATGCTTTCATGACCTGCTAGCTTTAAGTGTGTTTCTGTTTCTGTCGGGTTGCTTAAGCGCATCATTGAAAGTTGAATACTGCTTTGAACTATCTCCCGAGTGGCTTTCATGCCTGCTTCCCAGCTAGGGAAAAAAGCCACATAGAAGCTCTCTTTTTCAGCGATTGGCATAACGCGAACTTTTACCTCAGTAATAATCCCCATTCGGCCTTCACTGCCCATGAACAATTCTCTAACATCTGGCCCAGCTGATGATGCAGGAAATGTTGGTATTTCTAGGGTACCTTGCAGGGTTTCAATACGGCCACCGGCAAACATTTTTTCTATACGGCCATAACGCAAAGACTGCTGTCCACTGGAGCGACTTGCAACCCAGCCACCTATAGTAGAAAGTTCCCAGGATTGAGGGTAATGACCAAGCGTATAACCTTCTTTAGCAAGTTGAGCCTCTACATCTGGGCCAAGAGTACCCGCACCGAATGTCGCAATTTGACTCTCTTTGTCGAAGTCCATTAGTTTATTCATACGGGTCATGGCAACGGTGATAACCGGCCGGTCTCCAATTTCGGGTGTAATGTGACCACAAACTGACGTGCCACCACCATAAGGGATAACAATAAGGTTGTGTTCATTAGCGAATAACAGGATTTCTTGAACGTCTTCACTCGTTTCAGGGAAGGCAACACCATCGGGGAAAGTACCAAAATCGCCACTTCGCATAGCCAACCAATCGGGAATACTTTGCCCGCGGCAATGACGTAAACGGCATTCTGCTTTAGTACTAATCAATCGATGTTGAGGCGACCTTGATTTAGGGACCTTTTTAATTACATTTTCTAAAGTAGCATCTTTGAGTGGCGTTGATTTACCAACGCGTTGCTCAATAAAATTCCGGGACGAAACACTTAATTCAAAATCCAAATTATTTTTCTCGTCACCCCAACCATTCCAGCGTTTCATATTCACCTCTTTATACAATTAATTAGTTTAAAAAATATGTTAACTTCAGATCTGTCCTACAGTGTAATCTCAAATAGTGGCACCTAGGTTAAGACGAGATTGAAAAGTGGTACTAGACATAATACAAACAGGTCTACTGTTATTAAGCTTCAATGCTCTTAAGTTTTCAGCCATATCATGCCCGCTATTCCCAATTCTTAAACGAACTTTATGAGCTAAGTATGCTTTGAAGTCACCTCTTACATTTACTGCAGTCCTATGGGTTTTTCCGTTTAAATTAGAGTAAGTAATTGCACTCAGTGCAGGTGCTTTTATACCTAATTTCAAATCACCTCCTAACTTGCATATGCTTGAACCCGTCGGATCTTTAACTTCAGATTCGAAATATTTATTTTCTAACTTGAAAGGTATATCTGTTACAAACTTTGGAAAGCCCCAAAATTCTCGCCCTGCAGCATTGGCCTCTTCGGTGTTAACGGGAAGATTAGTCACATAGAAACCTATTTGTCTTTTATCTACGTCTCGAAGTAAATCTAGGTAACTATTATAGTTCTGCTTTACTCCGTTCTTTATGATTGGAATAGCGAGTCCGACTTCGTTATATGAACCAATGCTTGTATGTCTATATTCGTAAAAACTCATAAATACTAAGGGGCTACCATTTAGAAATATTGCTTCTTTAAAACCGGTATTGGTTAAGAGCTTGTCAACACCTAGCTGATCTGCTTTGAAAATAGCGATCACATTTGATGTATCGTAGTAATAAATAGGGAAGTCGACTATCCCAAGACTAGTTTTTCGACTCACTCTGGGGAATTGGAAAAATGGATCACCTTTATAAGCAAGCTTCATTATATTTTGTCTCCTAATGCCAAGAATTCATTTTGGTATTCTTCAATAACAACCAAACGATTAATTTGATTCGTACCTTCATATATCTGCGTTAAACGGGCATCTCGAAAGCATTTTTCTACATTATATTTATGTAGCATTATTGATTGCCAAATATTTCCATTGTAGTTTTGCATACGTTCATCTCTGTGTCTGAGCAATAGAATTTAGCTATGCTCGCTTTCCCTTGTCGCGGCACTATGACGCTTGCATTTAACCAAATCATTAATCGCATCGCCGCTGTCTCGGCTAAAATTTGTGCAACCATTAATTGTATTTCCTAAGAGTTGATCATAGCCTTACCGGCTACCTTATATTGGCAGACATTTTTACTAACTTTCGTTATTTGATTAAATGTCGTGATGATCTCTGCTTGCGCCGTGATTGGTTCGATTTCAAGCATGACAAAACGTTTGAACTGATCAGAGAATGATGAAATATCGTCTTCTGTTAACTCTTTGCTCTCGTTAGAAAAGCTACCTACCTCTTTTAATTTGCTCTACTACACATGATCTGATGAAAACATTTTAGAGTGTTATTGTTCTATATTTTATGGTTGAATAGGTTAGTTAATTGATAATTTCGGACATTAGTGAGTTTGTAGTGCCTATGACTGTAATCACAAATAAACAATCGCAATCGATTATTGGTATTTCACTTTTGATTAAGTTAGTTGAAGAGTATGGCATTTCACCATTAACTATGCTGAAGAAAGCAGGTATTGACCCAGAGTTGCTAAATCAGCCTAAAGCCACAATTACTTATGAGCAGGACGCTGCTTTTGTAAGCGCCTTGCTAAATGAGATCAAAGACCCTGAAATTGGTTTTAAAGCTGGCCAGCAATTCAGGCTTAGTGCCTTCGGTAACATGGGGCTGGCAGCTGCATCAAGTAGTACGGTAGAAGATGCAATCCAGTTCTTTCTCAAATACATCAAACTTTCTTATACGCATTTTGATGTCACTTTTCGCAAGGTAGATGATAAAGCAATACTGAGGTTTAGTGACTTACACCAATTGGATGAATTAAAAAGATTCTATATAGAGCGTGACTTTTCATTTGTACTTATTTCAACAAGAGATATGTTTCCTCGCTCATTTGAGAATCAAAGCTTTAAAGCTATAAAATTTGACTTTGAACAACCCGTTTCAGGAATGGACTATGAAAGGCTGTATGAGTGCCCTGTCAGTTTTTCACAACCCTATAACGAGATATTATTTGATATAACATATCTTAATAGGGATCTCCCACAAGCAAACCCACTGACACGCCAAATTCTTGAAGAGCAGTGTGAGACCCAAAAAGTAGAAATAGTGGGTCCTGAAGGTTATGTTCATAAAATACAGCAAGCCATTAAGGAATATGATGAGGCTATACCAAGCCTTAATGAAATTGCCGCAAAATTTCATACTACCTCTAGAACAATAAGAAGGAAACTTAGTGCCGAAGGCGTAAGTTTTCAAGAACTTGTTAATAATGAACTTAGAAAAGAGGCTATTCACTATCTTGAAAACACTGAATATTCAGTTGAAAAAATTGCGCAATTATTGGGTTATAGTGAATCAGCTAGTTTTATTCATGCCTTTAAGAGGTGGACAGGTAAAGCTCCAAGAGCCTATCGTTGCTAATCTTTTTTTCTAGCTAGGCGGCTCTAGAGAGAAAATATTTAAGCCAAGCAGTTTGTTGCCTGTAAGTCGCGAAGAGGCCCATAATATCTCGTTCAATTCACCTATTCTCTCGCTTTTATAGCAAAAGAATAGGGACTCTAAATTTTAGCTATCTACCCGTAAAATTTTTAAAGTATTTGTACCACCTTGCGCATTCACATAATCACCTTTAGTTAAGATAACTAAATCATTTTTATGAACAATCTCTTTTTTAAGTAAGGTTTCAACAGCAAAACGATTAACTACTTCATTCTTAATATCATTAGCAACAAAAGGTATGGTTTGAACCCCACGATAAAGTGCCATCTTTCGTTGGGTTTGATGTGACCCGGAAAAAGCAAAAATGGGTAACTTGGATCGGATGCGAGACATTAGTAGAGGCGTTGCGCCCGTTTCAGTCATGCAAATAATAGCTTTTACACCCGTTAAATGGTTGGCTGCATACATGGCAGATAAAGCAATCGATTCATCAATCTCAGTGAATGACTCATGAATTCTGTGTTGCGAAACCTGTGTTAAAAGGTGGCGTTCTGCGCCTTTACATATGCGGTCCATCGCTGTAATTACTTCAACAGGAAAATCCCCAACTGCGGTCTCGGCTGATAACATGACTGCATCAGAACCATCAATGACTGCATTGGCAACATCTGAAACCTCTGCACGCGTAGGCATCGGACTAGATATCATTGATTCCATCATTTGTGTTGCGGTGATCACCACACGGTTTAAAGCTCTAGCTCGTTGAATTATATGTTTTTGAACGGCAACCAATTCTGCATCACCGATTTCAACGCCAAGATCTCCTCTGGCCACCATTACGCCATTAGAGACACGAATAATTTCGTCTAAAGACTCACTGTCTTCAATCAGTTCCGCTCGTTCTATTTTTGCTATCAGCGCGGCTTCAGAGTTGGCTTCTTTAAGTAACGCCCTTGCTTCATTCATATCACTCGCTGTTCTCGGAAACGAAACGGCGACATAATCTGCCCCTAAAGCTGCGGCTGTTTTGATGTCATTCTTATCTTTGAGCGTAAGCGCTTTAGCGGATAAACCGCCTCCCTTTTTATTAATTCCTTTATTATCTGAAAGCGTGCCAGCAATTAAAACTTCACATCTAAGGCGAGTAGCGCTGGTTTCCTTGACCAATAACTCAATTCGCCCATCATCTAATAAGAGGATGTCGTCAACACGAGTATCCTGAACAACGGCTTCATGATCAATTCCAACTGCTTCTTGGTGGCCCTCATTCCTTGCAAGTTGGCTATCGAGAGTAAATTGGTCACCTGTTTTTAGTTGAATTTCACCCTCCCTAAATTTGGCAATCCTGATTTTTGGCCCTTGGAGATCGGCTAAGACGGCTACAAAACGCCCCTTATTTTTCGCAGCTTGTCGAACTCTTTTTGCACGATCAATGTGGTCTTGACTATCACCATGGGAAAAATTCAAGCGAACAACATCAACACCTGCCTCGATGATAGCTTCTAATGATTCCTGTGTGTCAGTTGAAGGGCCTAGAGTAGCCACAATTTTGGTTCTTCTAAGCATGCTTATTTCCTTCGTTCAGTTTATTCATTAAGGCGATGGCGTTGTCTAGCATGCGGTTGGAGAAACCCCATTCATTGTCATACCACGCCATGACCTTAATTTGCTTACCTATCACGCGTGTATGATTAGCATCAAATATAGACGATGCACTATTGTGGTTAAAATCGCATGAAACTAAGGGTAGGGCGTTGTAATTTAGAACCGGTGAGTTTTTACATGCTGCTTTCATTATTTGATTAACTTCTTCGACAGTGGTTTCTTGTTTTACAAGTAAAGATAAATCTACCATGGAAACATTTATAACAGGAACACGCACGGCAAGCCCATCAAACTTACCTTTTAATTCAGGCAAAACTTCACCTATAGCGGCTGCAGCACCTGTTTTGGTCGGTATCATAGACGTAAATGCAGAACGAGCACGCAGTAAGTCCGGGTGGTAAACATCGGTAATATTCTGATCGTTCGTTGCCGCATGAATGGTAGTCATCAAACCGCTTTGAATACCAAAGTGCTCATCGAGAACTTTAGCGATTGGTGCCAGGCAGTTAGTTGTGCAAGACGCATTCGATATGACTGAGTGAGACGCCTTCAATGTGTTTTCATTCACGCCATAGACAACAGTGGCATCCACATTTTTACCTGGAGCCGAGATAATCACTTTTTTAGCACCGGCCTTTAAGTGAGATTCAGCTAGGGCCTTACTGGTAAATTGACCGGTACATTCAAATACGATATCTATATCAAGCGATTCCCAAGGTAAAGCGATAGGGTCTTTATCTGAAAATGTGTGAATGGCTTGACCCGCCACAAACAAGGTAGAATTCTCGAAACTTACCTCTTCATTGAACTGTCCGTGAACAGAGTCGAATTTTAATAAGTGAGCGTTACTTGCAATATCAGCAAGATCATTGATAGCGACTAGTTCAATCTGATTTTGATAATTATTTTCATACAATGCTCTGACAATATTCCGGCCAATACGTCCAAACCCATTAATTGCCACTCGAATTTTCATAATTTTTACTTCCTTCTAATGCAAATAAGTTAAAAATTTTATTACTGTAATATCGTAACTTCACTGAGATAAATTACATTGTCTAAATAAGACGAAAGGTGTGGCTTTTTGATACAGGTGCTGTCTAGAAAAGTCTTGAAAGTCCACATCTCGTTAAAATCACAATTTAGGGAATTTCTAATAAGATATATTAAAAGCAATTTAGAACTTATTTTATGGTCAATTGGGATACAAAATTGATAGTTTGGGAAATTTGGTATCTATGTAATGAATGACCTTTTTTAAAGTCGATTAATTATACGTTTTTCAAACTTATGCCTTCGGCACTGTGTATTGTTTTTGAGGTGGAATGAGATTTTTATCTATACTCAGATTCTAGGTCTTTATGCATAACTTTCAGAGTCTGTTCTGTTAGGAAGTAATCATTATTCCCAAGAACAAAGTGATGAGGCCAGGAATCAGTCCCAAAAAGGTTGAATAGCTAGCTGTACTTCAGAATCTCTGACTGCCCTTATACTCTAAAACTGATTCTACTAGATAGCAGCCCAGCCAAGCACCAATAGCAAAGATATGAATATTATTAGTAACCGCCATTCTTATATACACTCCAGAAAATAGTAGGCAATAGTCTTCAGTTAGAAACGTATTTCCAATTAACCTAAATTGTGGAGCGATAAGTAATTTTATTTTATGCTTTAACCAGACACATAATTGACACTTTCGGATAGTTCAGCAATTAGTCAAACTCGTTTCCTTATTTTTGTAAACTATGAGCCACTCATATATAGGCTATTCAAATATTTATGTATTAGCTAAGAGCAAACTTCGGTACGCTAATGGTGACATATCTGTCCACCGCTTAAACGCTCTCGTAAAAGAGCTTTGTTCAGAAAAACCAAGAGTCTGTGCTATATCAACTATTTCTACTGTGTTATCTAAAAGGTAGGGCAGGCATTCTAGTAATTTCGCTCTATCAACTAAAGTGCGATAGCTGAGGTTACTTTTCTTCAGTTGCTGACGTACATCCGTTGGTTTGATACTTAATTCTTCTGCTGCAGCCTCGATAGATAATATTGTTCCTGCGCCTTTTTGGCTTAGAATTGCTTCAATTTTATCGATTAAAGGTTCATGCCCAAACGTGGCCAAGACTTGTCGAGACTTTTCTAGAAGTGCTTCATGGACTAAGTCATCTGAGTTAGTGACTCTTTCGGATAAATCGCTGTTTTTATCTAGACAGATTGCATCATAAGCTTGGTCAAAATACACCGGGCACCCTAAAAGCTCTTCATAAACTTCGATGTTACCCATTAGGCTATGTTGAAAGGTGATACTGGTAACTTGAAACCCTTTGTTTACCATGGTCAAACCTACTTTTAGCCAACTTGTAATGGAGGCTTCAACTGAATGTCGAGACATTAGTTTTCTAGGCCATATAGAATCCCAGCACATCATAATCGTGTCTTCTTCGCGGATGACCATTTTTCCAATACGGCTGTAAATGCCTTGAAAGCAGGACACACTTTTCAGAGCACTCATTATATTGGGTGCACTAATGGCTAAGAAACCAACTATGGTAAAAGAGTTTGCGGTAAATAATTTTCCAAATTTAATTCCCAGATAAGGGTCTTCAAAATAGCAACTTGCATATTCATAAGCTTGGCTTAAATGTCTGGCTTTGACCCAGTCCTTGTCGTTATCTGAATCAAAACCATACATTTCATTTATAACTAATTCTTTGCAAAGACCACGTTCTTCGAGGTATTCAAATAATTTGGCCATGTATTCTCCATTGATACTTGGTTCAATTATATTAGATACAGACATAGTTACGTTCTTTAAAGTTGGGTTAGTTGAAGATAATTTGATTTCTTCAACATAGTTTTTTAACAATATAGCAACCGATGTATTCATAGTCTATTCAGGAAGTTGATATCTCTGTTATTGACATTTTTGAAACTAAATAAGCAATTATTGGTCAATATTTAATGCGATTATATTGTCATAATTAGCCTAGAACTCGCTCATTATCATGAGCATATAAAAAAAATCATATTCGTGTAATAGGAGAGCTTTATGGGTATTAGCCCCATGCAATTGGTCATTATTCTGGTGATCGTAGCACTTATTTTTGGAACCAAGAAATTACGTAACATGGGCGGTGACTTAGGCGGTGCTGTCAAAGGTTTTAAAAAAGCAATGAAGGATGAGAGCTCAAATTTAAACAAAAAAACAAGTATTAATGTTATTGAGGGTGAACCTGAAAAAACTGATGAAACCTTAACAAACGAAACGTTTAAGTAATGTCGATGAGTACCCCTATAGTTTGGACCATCAATTATGTTTGATATTGGCTTTTTAGAGCTGTTTTTTGTCGCGGTTATCGGTTTACTAGTTCTTGGGCCGGAAAGACTGCCAGTTGCAGTAAGAGTGCTTGGTCAATGGATTGGTCGTGCTCGACGTATATTTGCACAATTTACAGATGAATTTGACAGGCAAATACAGGTGGAAGACTTACGTGCTGAGTTAAAAGAACAAGCTGAAAACCTTAATATAAATAACGAAATTCAGATAACCCAGCCATTTACCAATAACTTTTCAGAAAAAACGCAATCGTTTGATATTTAGCGTGTTTAATAAAAATAGACTGATAAATAAAGCGAAACAACAAAAATGAATTTCACTAATAAAAATAACTCAATGGAACAACAACTCAATGGAACAACAACAACCGCTACTAAACCACTTTATTGAATTAAGATCCCGATTACTTCACGCTGTTGTGGGCGTACTTTTAGTTTTCGCATCTTTGTATTATTTT
>Ga0209290_1000205_pt1 | contig 53714 bp, 46 predicted proteins | sample EN1Hudsemesocosm_2_FD_184632 | JGI IMG/M metagenome (GOLD analysis project Ga0209290, IMG submission 184632) | Methane-oxidizing microbial communities from mesocosms in the Hudson Canyon - EN10B Hudson Canyon (SPAdes) (version 2) | ecosystem: Environmental > Aquatic > Marine > Cold seeps... | reverse complement strand
CCCTCCCTCAGTTTGGCCATAACTACTATCCAGTCCATAATTCACGGTACTATCACTAAGCTCATCGGTATCCCAGGTAATGGTTGCCGTCGTATTAGTCACGGTCACTTGAACATTACTGATCTCTGGCGGGGTAGTATCTGCCCCCGTATCGGGTGGTAATCCATCCACGGTGAAATAGTCAACTAATACGTTATGCGCGGGAGCAGAATTTCCTGCATTACCACCAAACACACTCGTTGATGTAACTGTCAACGCGTGAGTATAGCGTCCCGCTTCAGTCCAGATGGTGCCATCATAAGAATAGTATTCGATCCAAAGGTCGCCTGTGCGATTTACCCTGAGATATAGCGGCACCCCGTCGGGTATGGTTTTTTTAATTCGTTTGGTTGCCACCCCACCGACGAAACTGGCTGAATAGATTCGCGTTTGAGTGCCATCATAGTAAAAATCAAAACGTAGCAGATTGTCGTCATCTTGCTCCACGATGATACCTTGCATCTGATATTGCTGGGTCACAGCCGAATTAAATTTCACTTCTAATTCAAAATCAGTGTTGTTAGTCTGCTGGCTTACGCGAGGCGAAAGTCGCCCATCCGTCCACAAGTCATGGCTGGTGCCTGCTGGCACAGCGATTGATAGTTCCGTACCGGTAAACGAGAAAGTACTATCACCAACCGGGTCATAGATAGTCCAGGCACTATCTAAGCTCCCTGCATTAAAATCATCGGAGATTAACCCAGAGGGGCTGCCTTCTCCTGGCGAAGAGGTCGTAAAAGTCAGATCAACGCTCGTTGCGGTATTACTACTGCCATCAGTCGAGCTAGCTTGATAGTGATATTGAGTATCTGATACTAAGCCGTTTAATGTCAGACTATGGCTAGTCACGAGGGTCGCATTGGCATTATTACTGCCATAGCTGCTATCAAGTCCATAATTTACCAAACTATCGCTGGCTTCATTGGTAGTCCAGGTAATGGTCGCACTCGTAGCGGTGGTCGTCGATTGGAGATTACTGATGACTGGCGGTGTAGTATCGGCGCCATTAAGTGATGTCACCTCAACATTTCCGAAAGTCACATCCATATAATGTGTTAATAACAGAATAGATCCATTACCAAAAGATTCGGCTAGTGTCTGAGTACCCTGAAGATCCCAAGAATTTGGTTCGGGATCACTCTCCTCCCACATTTTTAATTTATATTCATGTTGCCCCGAAATAGTTTCAGCACGAATTTTTAGAATATGCTTAACTCCTGATGGCAAAGACGCGCTTTCATCACTTAAAATTGTACTGCCATCACCGCCGGTTAAGTAAAGTCCAGGGCTATGTGTTTGCGTTGAAATACTATACTTCCACCGATACCAACCAAGCGCTCCTAAAGGAATCCAATTACTATTTGGTTGAGAAGTTGAAGAGTGATGCCCTTGCCATCGGACTAATACCCCTACTGCAGCGCCACCATTACAAGGGTCATTCTGTAAATCAATAGTACAGACTGCATCCATACCATGCACTGTGACTGGCACAGTCACCTCATAGTTATCCCAATTTATGTCACCAATACTTAACAAGCGATCATAACCCAATTGTGCTGTTCTAATGCCTTCACTCGTCAATAACCATTGCCCATCTACAATTTGCGCAACGTCTTCTATATTTGAGACAGTTTGCCAATCAATTGAATAAGGCATAGGCCAATTATTATTTTCAGCATAGTTAATGGTGATGCTTTCGGTTGTCTGGTTTCCCAATATATCTTGCGCAATAATATCTAACGTATTGGCGCCATCGTTGAATTCCAAGTATTCAATATCTGCATTGAAATCACCGTCATATTGCAAGCGTTTACCATCAGGCCCAGTTTTTAACGAAACCGTTGAACCACCATTCAAGGCATAGCGAAATGAATCTAATGCATTTTCACCACTTACATTGCCCAATATATTAATCCAATGAGCAGAATTACTACCTAATTGTCCAAAATTTAGGAGAGAGCCATACCATGAATCAATAAAAGGGTTATCCGATACATTTAATTGAAAGTTGTTCGATACATTTTCATTGCCAGATAAGTCATTTGATCGAAGTTGAAACTGATATGTCGTACCCGTATTTAGTCCAGGAACAATCAAATGGTGTTCAAGGTCAAAGGTAGTATGCTCGATGGTGCCCAACTCATAAGCTGTAGTCACCCCATAATCGATTGAACCGGTCGCCACCTCATCTGTTTGCCATAAAACCTCAAAGTGATCATTGCCAGCTACCTTTCGAATATCACGAATAAAAGGTGATTCGGTATCATTATCCAAAACTCCATCTTCGGGATCGATAATAGAAGCAGTATTAAAGATGTAATCTATAATTGCTGTATGTGACGGTATGCTAGTGCTTCCATCATTCGCTACAAATGGTCCCGCAGCAGTTACAGTTAAAGTATGCGAAAATTTGCCAGCAGTAATCCAAATATTGCCATCCAATGAATACTCTACGGTCCAATCATTTATACTGCGTGTTACTCGCATCGTTAGAGGAGAATAACTGCTTATGGTTGTGTTGACCTTACTACTAGCACTTCCTCCAGCCACGGTAGCGGCAAAAATTTTAGTATTCGTGCCATCCGAATAAAAATCAAAACGTATAAAATTTGAATTATCCTGTTCTATCACGACACCTTGTATTTGATATTGCTCAGTAATGTCGCTCTCAAATTTAATTTCAAGTTGAAAATCAACGTCCGCAATCGTTTGCATCACTCTGACGGAGTCGTTTCCGGAAGACCATATATCGTGCGAAACGCCACTAGGCACTGACAACATTAGTTGGGTACCATTAACGACTAAGCTGCCGTCACCAAGTGGGTCTACAAACGTCCATAGTGATGTATTTAAAGAGCTGGTATTGAAATCATCTGAAATATAACCGGACGTATCCGCCTGTAATTGTTGAATCATTAAGAAAGAGCACAAGAAAAAAATTACGAAATGAAAGAAACGCGAACGATAGACAGAGTGCTCCGAATTGAATTTTGGAGTATCCATAGCATGCTCCTACATAGGAATGTTATTCATTACCCTTTTTACACTTATTTGGGTTCTATATAGTTAATGTATAAATATGTCCAAGACACTTTAACTAACCAACCTTGAAAGAGCTCTCAGGAGAATAATTTAAGTATGAATGCACAAACCTAATGTCTCTTAACCCTTAAAAAATTGTCCCAGAACTCCAGTTTGATACAAACATATCGTAGATTTTTTGAAAGCTATATTTGTACCATAGATAAAATTTTGTATATTTTATAATCAGTTATTTTTAAAAAAAATTATCTAGAAATTTAAACTTACTATTTACTGTAAAAAAAGCTGTCACTTTTCACGCAGTTTATTCAGGTATATTACCTACATAATCATTAAAATCGTTGAGTATGATGCATAATGTTACATCTCAATATTCTCAAGTGAGTTATATTACCTACTGATATTAATTATTTTCTAAGTACAAAAACTACTCATTGTAGGTTCACATTAAATTTACCAACATTAGCAGTATCAACAAACCATCCGTTGTTATCAGTTCGATTAACCTCTTATCCATTAACTTTCAAAACATAGTTTTCTGTAACGCATTCCGCCAATAATTAAAGCAAAATTCTTTATATTTTAATTCCATATCAATCAGTTAGTAATTCCATTTTATAATTTCAATATAAATATCAGCCATTTAAATTTTCATACACTCAAAAAATTAAACACTGGTTATTATTTGCGCAACATTTAATTTGCACCTACTATAGTTAACAATAAGTACTTTCTTAACTCCTTTTCAATTAATATTTAAACGAAGAAAGGTGCAGACAATGAAAAAATTACAACAATTCTTTGTTATTGGCGCTTCCACCCGACTAGATAAAAAACGATTCCTTATAATATTTCCTATACTCGTTTTTTTACTTTCTGCTTGCAGTACTACCCCCAAAAATAATGCTATTGAAGCCTCTTCAAATCAGTTAGGTGGATCATACGCGCAAACCAATTCCCCTTATTTAATCGGTATTGAAGACATATTAAATATATCGGTTTGGAAAGAGCTAGACTTAAACCATGAAGTAGTTGTACGACCCGATGGAAAAATTTCATTTCCTCTGGTTGGTGATATTGCCGTTCATAATAAAACAGTTGCTGACGTTATAGAGGCTGTAAAAGTCAAAATTGAAAAATACATTCCAAATGCCTTAGTAACAGTTTCTTTAGTAAAGTCATCCAGCTACAAAATATACGTTCTCGGCAAAGTTAAAAACCCAGGACAGTATGTGCAAGGCAATTATATTGATGTTTTACAGGCGCTTTCGTTGGCAAATGGGCTTACCCCGTTTGCCTCAAAAGATAAAATCAAAATTTTAAGTAAAAGAGATGGCCGAGAAGTAACATTCCCATTTGCTTACTCCCTTGCAAGTACCGGAAAGAATATGGATCAAAATATAATACTAAGAAGTGGGGATGTCGTAATGGTTCCATAAGTTTATTAATTTCATACTTCGATAGGTGAACATGCAACACAAAAATTATGCTTGTGCCTACCGTTATATTAAACGTAATCAAATGAACTAACACCACTAATAAGTCCAGTAAAAAAACAGTCAAAACTGATGAATAGAGACCTTTGCACAAAGTAACAAGTATAACTAAGACGAAACGAACAGTCGCAGTAGTCGTGTAAAGCTCTTTATCAATTTTCAGTTGAAACGAGGTGCATGGTGAAGAGCCTACAATTCATCCTAAATAGCTGGATATCCAGCGGATTGATTTGCGTAATACTTTTTACGCCTCAAAGCTTAGTGGCTGATTACTCCACTTTTGAGCCCGCTCTCCACGTTAAGACACTCCACAATGACAATCTCCTATTGGAGAGACAGAAAGATAGTGGCCTTGAAACGACAATAACCTTAGAAGGAGAGATCAGTTATTTTACTGAAACAAGCCGTTTAAGTAGTATTTTTAAATTTCAAAATAATAATTACCACGGCGTACGTACACTAAGTAACCGTGATGATTATACCCTTGGTCTCATAGGGGAAAATCATAACGAGAGAAATACATGGAGGTTCGACGCTAAAGGAATTCAGGACTCAACTGCAACGGATATTTTAGACATAGAACCAGAAGATATTGGCGGCGATGTAGGGCAAATTCAAGACGATATTAAACGCCAGCGATATTACATATCCCCCTCATGGCGTCATGACATCACGGAAAAGAGCCAAATAGATCTCCGATACAATTATTCTGACCTGCAATATGATAATTCATCAAAGACTAACTTAGTTGAATCAAATAACCACAATGTGACGACCACATATTTCGTTGGTATCAATGAACAAAATACATTGCTGACAAGTGTTTCTGGAAGCTATTTTGAATCAGATAACCATTCAAAATACGAAATTGCCACAATCAATATGGGTAATATTCATCGTTTTGATGAGCTATCCAATGCGCGTATTTTAGTAGGTTTTTATTCTCTTGAAGCCGAAGTACCAGGCCTAAAAGACAATGATAACAATTTCTTATACGAAGTATCCGGTCAATATGACCATGACACTACCAGTCTTTTTGTATCAGCTGAACGCATTTTAGTTCCTGGAAATTCTGGCGACGTGTATGCCAGGAACCAAATAAGATTCTACCTATCTGGAATGTTAACGCTCACCTGGAATTACAAAATTGAAGGTAAGCATTATCGAAACCAAAGCATCATCAAAGAAATATCAGATAATGGCCGCAGGCAAACATCGATAAGAACATCCTTAGGTTGGCAAATTTCAAACATATTTGATATTAACCTCGGTTATCACTACAAAAGACAAAAAGAATCAACTGAAGCTAACAGCAACGCTATATTTTTGGTTTTTAACTACAAAGATCTTTTCAGTAATTAATTTTATATAAGGGGATACTGTCGTGGAATATGAACAAAATGATAGTAAATTAAATATAGATGATTTAGTTGCAGCTATCAAAAGGCGGTTTCCATTACTGGTATTAACCATGATATTGGTTTTCAGTATCATCGCCATCATTTCATTAAAGCTGCCTAAAGTATATTACTCAGAAGCATCGATTCTGGTAGAGAAACCTGATATCCCCGAAGAGCTAGTCGACATAAACGCTAGCAGCTATATCATAGATCGTATTGAAATATTCAAAAAGAAATTGATCACAAAAAAAAATCTACAGCAACTTTTAGGGAGGTTAGATCTTTCCGAAACAGAAACCAGCGATTCCATGACTCTCTTAGATATACAGGAAGCAATCAGTATAGAAGTCGTTGATGTTCAATCTATCAACTCTAAAAGTGGAAAACCATCCATATCAACAATTGGCGTTACTGTTGGTTTCGAAGCTGAGACACCACGACTGACTCAACTGGGTGCAAACCTGGTTGCTGAAATGGTTTTACAATCTCATCGCAAGGACAGAGAAGATAAAGCGGCACACGTTACAACTTTTCTAAAAAGTGAAACTGAACGACTCGGTAATGAACTAACCAGCGAAGAGCAGCAACTTGCTCAATTTAAACAGCACAACGCCCAACAGTTGCCAAATTTACTAGAAGTAAATATGAGAATGCTTGAACAAACAGAAACTAAAATTGATATTGAGGCACGTACCATTCAGGAGCTTGAATTTAAACGTAGCGCCCTAATAGAGAAACTTGAATACCTTGACCCCATGTTATCAACAGTAACGTCGCAAAAAAAAGGCGTCTCGCTTGTTGACGAATTAAACCAACTCAAAACAAATAAAGTCTATTTAAGCTCAATTTATTCTCCTGAGCATCCTGATGTTGTAAACCTAGAGAGCAAAATACTCAGCCTTGAGAAAATCGTTAAACAAATTTCATCTAATGCTGAAGTGAACAATGATATTCAACAACTTAAAAATTCACTCGTCACTCTAAAGTTAAAATATTCTAACAATCACCCTGATGTCATTTCACTAAAAAATGCACTTTCCAGAAAAGAGCAGCTAATTAATAACGATGTCAAAGAGTCTGATTTTGTCCAATCATATCAATCTGTTTCCCCTGAATTTACACAGGTAAATAATGAACTGAGGGCAACCAAAACAGGTCTATATTCAGCACAAAAAAGAAAAACAGAACAGTTAAGAAAGAAAGAAGACTATGAGACGCGCATTTTTAATACACCTGTTGTCGAAAAAGAATACTTGGCAATCACACGTACGTACCAAGAAAAACTTGAAGCCTATAAACAGGTTAATGATAAATTACTGAAAGCCAGAATTGCTGAAAATATAGAAAAAAATCAAAAAAATGAGCGCTTAACTTTGCTTGAATCTGCCTCCCTTCCATTGATCCCTATTCGTCCAAACCGCTTGGGTATTGCTTTATTAGGAGGCTTTCTTGCATTTTTTTGCGGTATTTGTGCGGCCACCGCAGCCGAATTTAAAGACAATTCAGTGCGAGGTATAAGAGATGTTTTAGCGATAATGGAGGCACCTCCTCTAGCAAGTATTCCCACAATAAATCAACAAGTTTTATACACATCAGGTGGATTTATATTTTTGATGGTGTGCTTAGCGCTTGCTGTATCAGGGCTTTCATTATATCTGTTTAATTATTATGTCATTTAGAATGATGCCCATAACATTTGATGATTGGATAGTCTGCTCGGTTCATTCATGAAGCGTCACTAATACAGGTTTTCAGTAGTTTTTACAGATGTGGAGAAAAAATATGGACAGGATAGCTCAAGCTCTAAAGCGTGCGCGAGAAGATAATACGCTTAACATGGATAACAACACCTTAGTAGACAGATCCGCCCAAATTTCGTCTGTGACTCCCCCGACTATTCCAATTAGGTCGATCACTGTTTCCGATATGGTCTTAAGAAAAAACAAGATCCTCTGTGGTTATGACAATGACCCTATAGTCGATGCATATCGTCTGTTAAGAACGCGTGTTTTGAGGCAAATGTCTGCAAACAATCGTCGGTCAATAGGAATTACGAGCACAAGTGCCCAAGAAGGTAAATCAGTCACAGCAATCAATCTCGGTATCGCAATTGCTATGGAATCAGAGCATAAAGCGATTGTGGTTGATACTGATTTACGACGTCCAACTACTCACAAATATTTTGGCCTACAGTTAAAGAGCGGCATCAATGATTATTTAAGTGGCAGCACCCCTTTTGAAGAACTACTGGTAAGCCCAGGAATAGAAGGTTTCGCAATACTGCCTTGTATCGACCCTATACCAGGCGCACCAGAGCTGCTGAAATCGGAAAAGATGCATGAACTGGTCACCAATTTAAAAAAATCTTTTCCCGAGCATACGATAATTTATGACCTTCCCCCGGCTCTGATTGGAGACGATGCCGTTGCATTTTCTTCGCTCGTTGATGCGATGATATTAGTTATCGAAGATGGCGCTACCGATAAGCAACGATTAAAAGAAACAAAAGAACTTCTCTCCGACGCCAATTTAATTGGGACGGTGTTGAATAAAGTATCGAGTACAAAGGCAAACAGCAAGGATTACTATTATTGAAACCTTTTCATGAAGACACCTTAGAAAGAAAAAGTATTCATCTATAGGCTAGCCAATTTTCATTGGCTGACAGGCCTACAGTGTTATCAAATAGAGATATTTTACTGGGGCTTACAAAATGTATAAGCGATTCTATAAATTCAAAGAAAAACCTTTTTGTATATCACCGGATCCGGACTTTCTATATTTGACAAAAAAGCACAGAAAAGGGCTGTCACTTTTACGTTATGCGCTTGCAACCCAGGCAGGATTTTCAGTACTTACAGGCGATGTTGGGTCAGGTAAGACAACACTTATTGCAAAGGTATTATCGCAAAACGATCCAAACATGAGTATCGGCCTTATAAATAATACCCAGTGCAGTAATGCCCTCGAACTTCTACAATGGATACTATTTGCATTTAAGCTAGATTATTCGAGTAAATCCAAGGTCGCCTTGTACGATATTTTTACTAAATTTTTGATCAAAGAATATTCCGAAGGTAGAAATGTCGCAATAATAATAGATGAGGCCCAACATTTAGGCGTGCAATTATTAGAATATATCAGATTGCTATCTAACCTCAACACAGGGAAACATACAGCCCTTCAATTCCTTATCGTTGGTCAGCCAGAACTTAGAGAGCAATTAGCTAAACCAGAGTTTCAACAGTTTACCCAGCGCGTACTAATTGACTACCACCTTGAAGCTTTAGATATTGTTGAAACCACCGGTTATATTCGCCATAGACTAACTAAAGCAGGAGGTAGCTCTGAACTGTTTAGCAAAGAAGGCATACTCCTGATTTGGGAGCATAGCAGAGGCATTCCCAGATTGATCAATGTTCTTTGTGACCTTTCTCTTGTGTATGGTTACTCTGCTGGAATAAAAAGCCAAATAAATATTGAAATAATTCACGATGTTTTGCACGACAAAGGAATCGAAATTCCTACACTACAAGCGCTTTGATGTGGCTTAACGATGCTCTAAAATTGCATTCTATCGGCTAGGACAGCATAACTAGACCACGACAAAGCGCGACCATTGTATTGAGTATTATCAATAAATAATTCCTCATAAACTGAATATCTACTTCGGTTAGATCCGAGGTGTTCTTAATATTAGGGCCATGTACAACCAAGTCAGCCTCTGTTATTTTCATCGCACATAGTACTTCTTAGATAAATTTTCTGTTTATTACAAACTCAGACACATTTTTTTGTTTTCGCAGGTTGATGAAATTAATAAACAAAAGTTAGTTTGCTACATGACATAATTAAAAGACAATTATTTTTTAGTAAACACTACCGATCATAATTGTTCATTGAATCTAAAATCTCTCTTTTTATATTAATTCTCTTGACTGAATAAAAAAACATGGTAGCGTACTAGTACATGAATACAGACAAAATATATCTTCAAGATTTACTTGAACATCTACTGAAAGCAAAAGACCCTAAAAGTATGAATACTATACTTCAAGATCTTCTTACGCCTTCAGAACTCAGTGAAATTAGTAAACGTCTGCAAATTATTACTTTACTAAAAACAGGAATGCCGCAACGCCAGATAGCAGAAACGCTCGGTGTAGGTATTGCAACCGTCACACGTGGTTCACGTGCACTAAAAGACAAATAGGTTAGACATGCATAAAAAGCCTTCAAAAATTGAGCTTCCTCGGAAGCCTCATTACATCACTATTGGTGCAGATTGTGATTTTTTTGCGCTATTCAAAAAGATAGAGAAACGCTTCAAGCATTGTTTTTTTCTGGAGTCTCTAGGGGAAGAGAGCCATGTATCACGACATTCAATTATTGGTTTTGATCCTGAAAAAATATTTTATGCTAATGACACCCACTTAACAATTGAAGAACGAGATGGCAGCAGTGAAAGTTTTAATAGTGAAAACCCCTATTATTTATTGCGCGATATTATTCCGCAGAACGTGCTATCAAGAAAATACGCTGGCGGATTAACCGGCTATTTGGGGTACGACAGTATGAACTACTTCGAACCCTCACTCTCCTTGCAAAGCAGTACCATGTTTGACGCTTTCCGCTTTGGTTTATTCATGGACGGCTTAATTCTGGATAAGATGACCGGAGAGATAATCTATTTTTATTACACTAATAGCCGTCTTGATTTGGTTAAAGCTTTAATTACAGATAAAGATATTCCCAACGGCATACTCACGGTAACCCCCAAAGAAGAAACCATGAGTAAATCAGAGCATCGCGACGCGGTGTTAAAAGTAAAACAAGATATTATCGACGGTAAAATTTTCCAGACCGAAGTCGGTTTTAAAAAGCGATTTCACCTTGAAGGCGACACCATCAATATTTATGAACAATTGCGAGAAGTGAACCCCTCGCCTCAAATGTATTACGTGAAGTTTGATGAGCAAAAATTAATTGGCGCAAGTCCTGAGTTATTATTCCGTTTACGACAAGGTGAAATGGAAACCTTTCCATTGGCAGGTACAGCGCTTCGCGGTAACAACAAACTGGAAGATACGACTTACGCCCGCGCATTACTAAACGACCCGAAAGAAATTGCTGAACATAATATGATTGTTGACTTACACCGGAATGATATTGGTCGTGTTGCGCAGTTTGGAACGGTAAAGGTTAGGAACTTAATGGATATTAAACGCTTCAGCCACGTACAACACATCGCCAGTGAAATTGTAGGCATTATCTCTGATAAAGAAGATATGTTTTCTGCTTTAGCCAGTAACTTCCCGGCTGGCACGCTTACCGGCGCGCCAAAAATCGAAGCAATGAAAATCATTGATGATTTGGAAGTAGATGGCCGAGGCCCCTATGGCGGCGCAGTCGGTCACTTTTCATTTAATGGCGACTGCACTTTTGCGATCCCCATTCGAACCGTTTTCGCCAAAGGTGAAGAAGCCTACGTACAAACCTGTGGGGGAAATGTTTATGATTCAAACCCTGAAGACGAGTATGAAGAAATTCGACGTAAGTTTGCGGGCACCAAAAAAGTATTAGATAAGTTTTTACCTGAAGGTCAGGAGCCAACACTATGAAAGTTTATATCATCGATAACTACGACTCCTTTACCTACAATTTATATCAGTTCATTGGCGAGATACTCACCACCGAAAGAAATTTGGCAAATATTTCTAACTTCGAAATTATAGTAAAACGTAATGACCAAATCACACTGGATGAAATTATAGCGGCTAACCCAGACAGAATTATTATATCGCCAGGCCCAGGTTCGCCAGAAGATGATAACTACTTTGGTATTTGCGCCGAAGTCATTAAACAATTAGGGCAAAGTACACCCTTGCTCGGCGTATGCCTAGGCATGCAAGGTATTGTTCACGTATTTGGTGGAAAAGTAGTAAAAGCGCCCTTACCTGTTCATGGTAAAATAAGTGCTATCCAACATGATGGTCAAGGCCTGTTTGATGAGATTCCTGATGGATTAGAAGTCATGCGTTATCATTCGCTTATGGCCGAATCAAAGAGCTTTCCCGATTGTCTTAAACTCACGTCAGTAGTTGGCGACTTAACTGTAAATGAATTTGAAAATGTAAGACAAATTGAAGAGGGTCGAGATTTCGAAATCATGGCCTTACAGCATAAAGAATTCCCAATTTACGGCATACAATTTCACCCTGAATCTTTCGCAACGGAGGGCGGTAAGGAGCTTATTAAAAATTTCCTACTGACCATGCATTAACCAACTTAATGAAGTTCGTACTGTTTAATACACTTTTGCACGATCAAAAAACAGCGGCGATATATAAGAAAGGCTCATAATGACTTTATATCTAATCATCGTTTAAAAATGAACGCATAAATAGATTTAATACAACCTAGTATGTAAAATAATTGTTTATTTTTTAAGCAAAGTGTTTTTATAGACTACAATTATATTAAGGACTGATCTCTTCTCATAACACAACTCAAAGGAGTACATATGTTTAGGTCAGTAGATGCGCTCGATTATACAACCGCTCAACCAGTAACGGTCAAGCCAGACACTAATATTTTCGGATTGATTCATGAGCTTTTAGTCCATAAGGTCTCAGGCGCGACTGTTATCGATGATGACAATAATATTCTTGGGGTAATTTCTGAAATTGACTGCCTTGAAGCGATTCTTAACGGTAGTTACTATAATGAAGTTAATGGCACCGTCGCTGACTTTATGACAACAGAATTTGATTCTGTTCCCTGCAGTGTTGACATACTTGCTGTTGCAAAAAAAATGATTGATGAAAGAAGAAGAAGAATCCCTATTGTCGAAAATGGCAAATTTATGGGACAGCTAAGTGTTCGAAGCATTCTCAAAGCGATTAAAGATTTCGATGTACCTGAAAACAAATCTGAAAGGTAGCTAAGCCACATTGAAATAATCACAAAACACACATCTTAAATATGTAAGATGTAAGTTGTGTTATAGGGGCCTACATGATCTCAATAACGTTTGTCGTCTATTTTATTGCTATTTTATTGCTAACCAGCACCATGCTGTTTATCTCTCATCTCTTGAATCCAAAAATCACCAAACGAAAGAATCTCCTTCCATTCGAATCTGGCATTGTGCCGCAAGGAAATACTGATCTTCGTTGGACAGTAAACTATTTTCTTGTCGCTATCTTATTCATTATTTTTGATATGGAAGCCGTCTTTTTATATGTCTGGGCCAGCGTTGTGTTAGACACAGGTTGGCCCGCGTTTTTTGCTACATCGGTATTTATCGCCATTCTCCTCATTGCGCTGGTTTACGAATGGCGAATGGGTGTACTTGAATGGGGCAGAAAACTTTAAACCAATCACCGACTCAAAGACACAAGAAAAAGCAGCACAAACTGAAGGATTAATCATGCGCTGGAAACTAACTAGACCAAATGAAACAATAGCAGAAACACCATCTTTTGAAGAAATAATACAAAAAAATATTCTGTTGGCAAAATTAGAAGACCTAGTAGCATGGGGTAGAAGTAATTCACTTTGGCCTTTTAACTTCGGTTTATCCTGCTGTTATGTTGAAATGGCCACCGCGTTTACCAGTCGTCATGACATCGCCCGTTTTGGCGCCGAAGTAATTCGAGCCACACCAAGAGAGGCCGATTTAATTGTTATTTCTGGCACGCCTTTTCTTAAAATGGCGCCGGTTATAAAACACCTTTATGAACAGATCCTAGAACCACGATGGGTAATAAGCATGGGGTCATGCGCAAATTCAGGCGGCATGTATGATGTTTATAGTGTTGTTCAAGGCGCTGACAGAATCTTACCGGTAGATGTATATGTTCCTGGCTGCCCTCCACGGCCAGAAGCCTTGCTCTATGGATTAACACTACTCCAAGAAGCCATTAAAAATGGTGAGGAGAAACAAAGACGCCCTATCGGGCGCTTTGTAACACCTGAAGAAGTTGACCATTTTGCGGTGCGCTCGCTACGAGATGAAAAACATAGCCAGCGAATTTCAATGACTCAAATCGACAGCCCTGATGGAGTATGAATTAGATGACAGCATTAGGGCTTAACTCTGAAAATTTGATGAGTTCTCAGCAGGCAAGGTTAAAAACCGAGTTATTCAAACATATTGATCCTAGTGAAGTCACCCTTCAGGCGACTTGCTCATCCGCGCTCACATTTTGGGTTCAAGAGAATCAAATAATTAAAATTTTGATGCTGTTAAAATCTGACACATTTAAATACGCCATCTTATTAGATCTCTACGCTGTCGATGAACGCTTACGACAGAACAGAAAAGCTCAACCTAAGTGCCATTTCAGCCTCACCTATCACCTGATGTCAGATAAACAAATATGTGATATTCGCATTAAACTAGCTTTGTCGGGTAACTTCCCCTGCACACCTTCTATAACGCAACTTTGGCCGAACGCCAATTGGTACGAAAGGGAAGTCTGGGATATGTTTGGTATTGAGTTTAACGGCCACCCTTTGTTGCGTCGAATATTAACACCGCCCACATTTAAAGGGCATCCATTAAGAAAAGACGTCCCCTGTAGGGCAACAGAGCTCCCCCCTTTTGAACTGTCAGATGAACAACAGGAAATTGAACAAGAAGCCTTACGTTTCGACCCTGCTGACTGGGGGATGGAAAAACAATCTGCAAACTCTGATTTCATGTATCTTAACTTAGGGCCTAATCATCCTAGTGTGCATGGTGTTTTTCGTATCGCATTACAATTAGACGGCGAGCGTGTCATTGATGCAGCACCAGACATTGGTTATCACCATCGAGGTGCTGAAAAAATAGCCGAACGGCAAACCTGGCATGGTTTTATTCCCTATACAGATCGTATTGATTATTTAGGCGGTGTCATGAACAACCTGCCTTATGTGATGGCAATTGAACAGATGGCAGGCATCGAAGTACCAGCACGCGCTCAATGTATTCGAGTTATGCTATCTGAGTGCTTTCGAATCCTAAGCCACATGCTTTTTTATGGCACTTTTGCTCAGGACATTGGCCAGCTTTCTACCATTTTTTATTTGTTTATTGACCGAGAAAAGTTATTTAGCATTATTGAGGCGATTACCGGCGCAAGAATGCACCCTAGCTGGTTTCGTATTGGCGGTGTCGCACAAGACCTCCCAAATGGCTGGGACAAAATGATTAAAGAGTTCGTAGATTATTTTCCTGATCGCCTCAATGAATACGATGTAATTGCCATGGAAAATTCTATCCTGAAGAAAAGAACGATTGGCATTGGACAATACACCACCGCAGAAGCATTGGATTGGGGAGTAACAGGGCCAGGCCTGAGAGCAACGGGGCTGGATTTTGATCTACGCAAAGCAAGACCTTACAGCGGTTACGAGCAGTACGATTTTGATATTCCTACTGCTAACAACGGCGACTGTTATGACCGATGCTGGGTACGTGTGGAGGAAATGCGTCAAAGTATTAGAATTATTAAACAGTGTCTTGAAAATATGCCCACTGGTCCTTACAAAGCTTCACATCCATCCACCACCCCACCCATGAACAGCCGAAGTAAACAAGATATCGAAACACAAATTCAACATTTTTTAAATGTTAGCTGGGGACCTGTTATGCCACCCAATGAAGCGTACAGCGCTGTAGAAGCTTGCAAAGGGATAAATAGTTACACGCTGTTTAGTGATGGATCAAATACTAGCTACCGAACGCGAATCAGAACCCCCTCGTTTCCACATTTACAAATGATACCTCACATATCGAAAGGGAGTCTGTTACCAGACCTGATTGCAATTATCGCAAGTATTGATTTCGTTATGGCCGATGTGGATAGGTAATCAAACTCATGAAAATTAACGAACAAATCATTCAAACAGACAAGCAGCAAATAAGTGAATGTCTTTCAATGGATGAGAAAAACGAAATTGATCACCTGCTTGAACATTACCCTCAAGCAAGTGGTGCGAGTATTGATGCGTTAAAAGTTATTCAGAAACATCGCGGTTGGGTGAATGATACTGCTATCGCAGCTTTAGCCGTACATATGAATATTTCACTTTCTGATCTTGACTCTGTCGCGACTTTTTATAATTTAATATTTCGTAAACCTGTCGGTAAAGTATTGCTGCACCCTTGTAATGGTGTCAGTTGCGTATTGATGGGATACCGACAAATTCATCAGCGTTTATATCAAAGTTTAAATATCAGGGATGGTGAAACAAGTTCAGATGGTCTGATTACCTTGATACCGCTCCCTTGTCTTGGTGCCTGCGATAAAGCCCCGGTCATGCTACAGAATGAGCATTTGCATAAAAATCTACACGCGAATGATATTGACCTCATTATCAAAGACCTAAACCATGCCAATCAGAAGTATGGAGGTGCCGACAATGACGATTAACATTGCCCCTACCCATCCCTTAACCCAGCACTTAAATATTGATGCCCCCCTTGACTTGATCAACTACCAACAAGTCGACGGCTATGAAGGCTTTAAGCTTGCATTGCAACGAACTCACGAAGAAGTGTTAGCCATAATTAAAGATTCAAATCTGAGAGGCCGTGGTGGAGCCGGTTTTCCAACGGCTTTAAAATGGAGCTTTGTCCCTCCTCCTAGTATTTCAAATTTTGATGGGCTTACAGAAACTCGCTATCTGGTCGCAAACGGCGATGAAATGGAACCTGGGGCGTTTAAAGACCGCTGGCTTTTAGAAGGCGCTCCCCATCAATTAATTGATGGCATGCTAATCGCTGCGCATACTATCTCGGCGACCGTCGGTTATATTTTCCTAAGAAACGAATACACACTCGCCACTCAAAGAATTCAAAGTGCACTCGATGAATGTTATGAAGCAGGTTTACTAGGCAAGAATATATTGGGCTCAAACTTGAGTTTTGATCTTTATATTCATACGAGTGCTGGTCGTTATATCTGCGGCGAAGAAACTGCCTTAATTAATTCTTTAGAAGGAAAAAGAGCCAACCCGCGTTCAAAACCGCCTTTCCCTCAAGTGGCAGGACTTTGGGGGAAACCCACTATTGTGAATAATGTCGAAACCTTCTTTAATTTACCTAACATTATGCTGCATGGTGCCGATTGGTACCTATCTCTAGGCCAACACCAAGATGCTGGTACAAAAATATTTGGCGTCAGTGGACGAGTAAAAAAACCAGGTTTGTGGGAACTTCCCATGGGCACCCCTATTCGTGAAATTATCGAAATCCATGCTGGTGGTATGAGCGATGGGTATGCACTAAAAGGCTTTCAGCCAGGTGGTGCTTCAACCGACTTTTTATTACCAAAACATCTTGATACCCCCATGGATTACAACGAAATCGGGGCGATCGGTAGCCGTATGGGAACAGGTACGATTATCGTTCTTGATGACAAAAACTGCCCCGTTGATATAGTGCATAATTTAGTCAGTTTCTTTGCGCAAGAATCCTGTGGGTGGTGCACCCCTTGTAGAGAAGGATTGCCTACTGCCAGCTATATTTTACAACAAATTGAAAACGGTAAAGGTAAGTTAGAAGACTTGGATTATTTACAAGACATCGTAGAGATGGTTGCCCCTGGAAATACCTTTTGTGCATTAGCACCAGGCGCAGCTGAACCCCTACAAAGCGGTCTTAAATTTTTCCGAGACGATTTTGAAAGGCACATAAAAAATAAATGTTGCCCATATTGTATGGACTGATGTAAACATTCACTAAAAACGGGAAACTCCTATGCCAGAAATAAGCATAGACGGCAAAAGTTATCAGGTTGAAGAAGGCAAAAACCTTCTAGAGATCTGCCAGGCATTAGGCCTGGAGCTCCCGTATTTTTGTTGGCATCCCGCTTTAGGCTCTGTTGGCTCATGTCGTCAATGCGCAGTGATGGTGTATCAGAATGAAGATGATACACGTGGCCGAATAACTATGGCATGTATGACCCCTGTAGTTGAAGGACAGCGACTTTCCCTAAAAGACCCAAAAGTAGAAAAATTTAGATCCCTGTTAATTGAAGCGACCATGACCAGTCATCCTCATGACTGCCCTGTATGTGAGGAAGCAGGTGAATGTCACTTGCAGGATATGACGTTAAAAAGCGGACATATCAATCGACGTTATCAGGGCCCTAAAAGAACGCACCGCAACCAATATCTAGGTCCTTTTATCAACCATGAGATGAACCGTTGCATTGGCTGTTATCGCTGTGTACGTTTTTATCGTGATTACTGCGGCGGTACGGATCTAAATGTATTTGCCTCGCGCAATAATATTTATTTTGGCCGCGCCGAAGAAGGCTGTTTAGAAAATGAGTTCAGTGGTAATTTAGCAGATGTCTGCCCTACAGGTGTATTTACAGATAAAACGTTTGCCCAGCATTACAGCCGTAAATGGGACCTTCAATCAGCGCCCTCAATTTGTGTGCATTGCAGTGTGGGCTGCAATATTTACCCAGGGGAGCGGAACGGTACTTTAAGAAGAATCACCAACCGTTTTAATCCCGATATTAATGGCCATTTCATTTGCGACAGAGGGCGTTTTGCTTATGACTTTGTGAATCATAATGAGCGTCTCACAGAAGCTTGGCAACGCAACTATGAAACTAAATCAACAGATCAACTAACACAAGAGAATGCGCAAGCAGCGTTGAAGAAAATCTTAACTGACCCCAAAAAGGCATCTCAGAAAACGTCGGTTGTCGCCATAGGATCATCACGATCTTCACTGGAAAATAACTTCACCTTACGCGCAATGGTAGGAGAAAATAATTTTTATAGTGATGCAAAACAACTAGAACAAAACCAGATAAATAGCCTTCTACAGCATTACCAAAATGTTCAACAGAGTAATTCTTTGAAAGAACTTGAGGGTGCTGAAGTGGTATTAATTGTTGGCGAAGACATGACACAAACGGCGCCTAGAATTGCCTTGTCAGTACGACAGATGACTAAAAATGCAGGTAAATGCAAAGCTGCCAATATAGGCGTGAAGTACTGGAGTGCAGCGGAAGTTAAAAATATCGCGCAGGATTTAAAATCTCCATTACATATCGTTTCAGCTCACAGCACACACCTAGATGATGTCGCCTGCACAACCTTTCAACGAAATCCAAGGGATCAAATAGAACTTATCGAACAAATCACCTGTTATATCAACACTAGTATTAATACTGATAATGAAAAGGCCTCAAGCGACATTAGTCAGCACGCCATGCAAATAGCTAATGACCTCAAGTGTGCGACAACCCCCTTTATTATCACCGGAACAAACCTAGGCCAAGGGGAATTGTTTGATGCCACATTAAATCTCAGTCAATCACTACACCACTTGAACGATAATTCAGGTTTCATTTGCACACTTTCGCAAGCAAATAGCCTTAGCCTGTCACTCATTACAAAGACACAAAATCATTTGGATTCCGCCATAGAGCGACTTGAGCTTAACCCTCCCGATTGCTTAATCATTTTGGAAACAGACCTTTACCGAAAATATGAACCTGCAAGACTTGAAGCTTTGTTCAACAACGTTAAAAATATTGTTGTCTTGGATCATTTAATGACACGAACAGCTGAACAAGCTGACTTATTATTACCCACTACCAGTTTTGCTGAGTCCCATGGATCATGGATCAATTATGAAGGGCGGCTTCAGTCAAGCATTGCATGCTTTCCTCCCAACAATCATCGTCGCCCCGCACACCAATGGTTAAGTAATGGCACACAATTTCATAGCCTGATTAACGACCTTGCTGGCTTTTTAGATTGTTTTAAGGAGTTGCCATCACTCTATCCACTTGAGTCGAGCGACTTCAATTTAGCACGTAAATCTGTACGTAATACCGGCCGAACATCCCTAAATTCTTACATAGATATTAAAGAAATCCCTCCCGATACCGATGCATCGTCACCCTATCAATTTTCTCAAGAAGGGCTAGCAAGTAATGCCAATAAATCAGTAATGCATACCGAGAGTGCACCCGCATACATTTGGTCCCCTGGGTGGAACTCGTCAGAGGCCTTAAATAATTTTAAACATGATGTAAATGGTTCAATTAATGGAACACACCCCTGCATTTTATTGTTTAAGGACATTGTAATTCAACCGGGTTATCTAAAAAACATTTCTGTTCAAGCCGTTATGAATACGCCACCTGAAGGTGCCTTATACATATTACCTTACCATCATATTTTTTCTGAAGATGAGGTAGCTGGCTACGTTTCTAACATACAAAAACAATCACCTGAACAAAGTATTAAGCTTAACTCGGAACAAGCTAAAGCCAGAGGGTTTGAGAAGAATGAAACATTAACTATATCATTTGAAACGAACAATAAAAAAGTTGATAAAACCTCACTTCCACTAATCCTTGATGATTCAATTCCCGATGGTGTCGCACTACTTCCAGCAGTGATATTACAAAGCATCAGCCTAAAACAAAACACCTTTATATATTTAGAGTCTGCATGGGAGAGCAACCATGCGTGACTTTATTATTCCACTCATTATTTTAGTCATTCTACTCATCTCTGCAGCTATGTTGACGTGGGTTGAACGACGTTTGCTTGGTTTATGGCAGGATCGTTATGGGCCTAATCGGCTTGGCCCTTTTGGGCTTTTGCAGGTTGCAGCCGACATGATCAAAATTTTTACCAAGGAGGATTGGATTCCCCCTTTTGCTGACAAAGTAGTTTTTGTACTGGCTCCAATGATCGTTATGATCATGATGCTTTTAGGTTTTGCTGTCATTCCATTTTCACCCACACTGCAAATTGCCGATTTTGATAACGGCTTATTATTCTTACTTGCCATAAGTTCCTTATCTGTTTACAGCGTGATGCTTGCGGGTTTCTCTTCTAATAGCAAATATTCATTACTGGGCGCTTTACGTGCAGCGGCACAAATGATCAGTTATGAAGTGTTTATGGGCTTATCACTGATGGGCATCGTGATCATGACGGGAAGTTTTAGCTTAAGAGACATTGTCGCAGCACAATCTGATATGTGGTTTTGTATTCCTCAAGCCATCGCATTATTTATTTTTATTATTGCTGGCATCGCTGAAAGCCATCGTGCGCCATTTGATTTACCCGAAGCGGAACATGAAATTGCTGCGGGTTTTCATACTGAGTATTCGAGTATGAAATTTGGTATGTTTTTTATCGGTGAATACCTAGGTGTTTTATTAATCTCCGCCATGATTGTGACCTTATTTTTTGGTGGCTGGCAGGGGCCTTTCTTACCCCCCATTATTTGGTTTTTACTTAAAACAAGTTTTTTTGTGCTGTTTTTTATTTTATTGAGGGCCGCAACACCAAGACCAAGGTATGACCAACTCATGTCATTTGGTTGGAAGTATATGCTGCCGCTTTCGCTGCTTAATGTATTAATAACAGCAGCCATTACTTTGGCTACGCAGGGAGTTTAAACGATGAAAAGCCAAATAAAAACGCTAGCAAAAGTTCTAAAACATACATTTACAAGCCCTGACACGGTTCAATACCCAGATGAAAAACCTTATTTAGCGCCTCGCTATAGAGGTCGAATCGTATTAACCAAAGACCCTGATGGTCTTGAACGCTGTGTGGCTTGTAATTTATGCGCAACTGTTTGCCCTGTGGGTTGCATCGCCTTACAAAAAACGGAATTAGAAGACGGCCGCTGGATAGCAGAGACCTTCGATATTAATTTTGCTCGCTGCATTTTATGCGGTTTTTGTGAAGAAGCCTGCCCTACACATGCGATTCAATTAATACCTGATTTTGAGATGGGTGAGTATGATCGACAAAATTTATTATACCGAAAAGAACATTTACTTATAAATGGTACCGGTAAATACCACGATTATAATTTCTACCAAATAAGTGGCAAATCGATTAACGGTAAGGATAAAGGTGAAGCGATAAATGAGTCGTCACCGGTTGATCTTTGGAGCTTGTTACCATGAACCAAGCTGTTATCGAGACCTTATTTTATATTACCGAGGGCATTGCTTTAATTAGTGCATTGCTAACGGTGACCCGTTTTAACGCCATACATGCACTGCTTTATCTTGTTATTACCATGATGGCCATTTCATTGATCTTTTTCCTTCTGGGCGCATCATTTGCTGCAGCACTACAAATAATTATCTATGCCGGCGCCATTATGGTGTTGTTTGTTTTTGTCACCATGATGCTCCATCAAGGCGACATCACTATCAAGCAAGAGTCCTTGCTCTTTCAGCCTGGTCGGTCTATCGGCGCGACGTTTCTCAGCGTTATATTATTTGTCGAAACGCTTTACCTATTAAGCCCTTTGGCTGACGTAATAGCTGATACAAATGGCGGTCAAATTAATAAAATAGGCGCGAAAGAAATCGGGATTCAGCTTTTTGGGCCGTATTTAGTATTAGTTGAAGTATCAGCGCTCTTGCTACTCACGGCATTGATTGGCGCCTTTCATCTAGGTCGACGCCATCAGGAGCAGCCACGATGATTATTGAACAGATTATAGTCCCTGAACAAGCCATGCTTTTTTTCAGTCTTGCCTTATTTAGCATTGGTGTATTTGGTGTCCTAGTTCGGCGTAATTTCATCTTTATATTGATCTCGATCGAAATCATGTTAAATGCAGTGGCTGTGCTATTTGTTGCGGCCTCAAGTTATCACAACAATAGCGATGGACAGATCATGTATTTATTGGTTTTGACCTTGGCGGCGTCAGAGGCCGCTGTTGGACTTGGGCTAGTCATACAAATGTACCGAAGAACTCACACGCTTGATGTTGACCAACTTTCAAGCATGAAAGGATAGGAGAAGAAAGGTGGATCACCAATACGTGTCAAACCTATTACTTGCTGTTCCTTTATTGCCATTAATCACGGCACTAGTCTTGATACTCGCCCCTCTGTTTTCAATCAACCTTTCCAAAATTGTTACCTCTATACTTGCTGTCGGTTCCATCGCCGCGGCAGCCTTATGTAGCCTCTTATTAAACTCGCAGCTTTCAAATGGGCTTGAGAATAGTTTCAATGCAATTTACGGTAACTGGGTTCATGTTGATAAATTTTCTATCTCCTTTGGTTTTTATCTGGACTCATTATCCTTGGTAATGATTTCAATCATTACCGGCGTGGGCTTCCTGATACACCTCTATTCCGTCGGTTTTATGAATCAGGATAAAGACTATCAACGTTACTTTGCTTACTTGAACCTATTCGTTGCAGCCATGCTTATTCTCGTTTTATCTGATAATTTATTACTGCTGTTTTTGGGTTGGGAAGGGGTCGGCTTGTGCAGCTATTTACTTATAGGCTTTTGGCATGAGAAAACCGACAACAACCTGGCGGCCAATAAAGCCTTTATAATGACTCGCATCGGCGATACGGGCATGGCCATTGGTTTATTTCTATTGTTCTTCCAGTTGGGCACTCTGGACATTCAACAAATCCAAACAAATGCTATGGCATTGTGGCCACTTAATCAGAATAACACCGTTTTTAACTTTGATATGGTCACTATTTGCTGCTTGCTGTTGCTATCAGGTGCTGTTGGCAAGTCAGGCCAGTTCCCTTTGCAATCATGGCTACCAGATGCGATGGCAGGGCCAACACCGGTGAGTGCATTAATTCATGCGGCAACCATGGTCACGGCAGGCGTCTATTTAATCGCTCGCCTACATGGTTTATTTGAGCTATCACCATTAGCCATGCAATGTATTGCAGCAGTGGGAGCGATCACTTTATTTATAGCAGCAAGTGCCGCTTTAGTTCAAAACGACGTTAAACGTATTCTAGCCTACTCAACCATTAGCCAAATTGGTTATATGTTTTTAGCCTTGGGAGCCGGTGCATTTTCGGCGGCTATTTTTCACTTAATGACTCACGCATTTTTTAAAGCACTGCTATTCCTTTCTGCCGGCGCATTAATTTATTGTATGCACCATGAGCATAATATTTTTCGCATGGGAGGTCTGGCAAAAAAATTACCCCTTGTTTGCGTATGCTTTTTTATTGGTTGCGCCGCACTCGCCTCATTGCCTCTTATGTCTGGATTCTTTAGCAAAGAATTAATTCTGGAAAGCTTATTAGATAAGCATATGTACGGCTATTGGCTTGTCGCAATTGCCGGTGCATTTATAACCGCGTTTTATAGCTTCAGACTGTTTTTTGTCATTTTTTATGGCAAAAATAATAAAAAACCTGATACACAACCAAACAAGTTAATGATCATTCCCCTTTCAGTATTAGCCTTACTCGCCCTGTTTGGCGGTATCCAACCACAAGGTTTAATAAATCTGTTTACAGCGACTGAAAGCACGAACGAGACTCACTCAATAGGCATTGTCATTTTCACGATTGTGGTTCCCTTATGTGCAGTCGTACTTTGCTGGTTTCAATTTAAAAATCAGGTCTTTGGTGGTGATATTCGATCAGGCGTTGTAAAAAAAATTCATAAGTTTTTGTATAGCGGCTGGGCGTTTGACTGGTTTTATCAACAGATATTTATAAGGCCTTTTATTGAAGGCACGCACTTTAATCGCAATGATGTCATCGACCTGTTTTATAAAGCGTTAATAAGTATTAGCCGATGGTTACATCGTTTTTTTATTCAATTTCAGAACGGACAGCTCCGCTGGTATGGCGGTAGTTTAGTGTTATTTTGCACCGTAGCTTTAACTTATTTAATGACGAATGGGTAAAAATTAGGGCGACAGACATGGTTTTGGCAAATTTGATCATAATTCTATTAGTCGGAGGTATCGTCGCATGGTTATGCGAACAGATCAGTGAGCACTTGCCTAAATGGATTGCAGCCTTGAGCCTTATATTTTCTTTATTCCCTCTACGTTCAATATTGTTTGATATTTTATTTGACCAAGGTTCAAACACGCATACTCCCTGGATTATTGATGAAATTTCGCCTTGGATCCCAAGATTTAATATCAATTTTCACCTTGCTTTAGATGGCTTAAGCTTACTTTTAGTGCTGTTAACTTTGTCTATGGGCTTAATCGCCGTCATGACAGCCTGGAAAGAAATTAAGCAACGAACGGGCTTCTTTTATTTCAACCTTCTTTGGTCTTTAGCGGGTGTGATTGGTGTTTTCCTGGCACTCGATTTATTTCTATTTTTTGTATTCTGGGAAGTCATGTTAGTCCCCATCTATTTGTTGATTGCAATTTGGGGTTATGAAAATAAACGCTATGCAGCAATGAAATTCTTTTTGTTTACTCAGGCCGGCGGTCTACTAATGCTGCTGAGTATCTCTGCATTAGTGCTGATTCATTACCAACAAACGGGAATACTCACATTTGACTATCTGGGTCTTCTAAATCACCAACTTCCTGAGCAAGCGGCCTATTGGGTCATGTTAGGTTTTTTTATTGCCTTTGCGATTAAATTGCCCATTGTTCCTTTTCATAATTGGTTACCGGATGCACATACTCAAGCCCCTACCGCCGTCAGCGTCATACTCGCAGCTGTGCTACTTAAAACTGGCGGCTATGGTTTGATTCGCTTTGTATTACCGCTATTCCCTGAAGCAAGCCTCGAGATAGCACCCTATGTCATGGCTATTGCAGGTTTTAGTATCATTTACGGCGCGCTGATGGCTTATGCCCAACAAGACCTTAAACGACTGGTGGCTTATTCCAGTGTGAGTCATATGGGATTTGTATTACTCGGCTGTTATGCCATGACATCACAAGCCTGGCATGGTGCCGTCATTCAAATGTTAGCGCATGGTGTAAGCACATCGGCATTATTTGCGTTGGTAGGGGCAATTCAGTATCGATACCACACACGTGATCTCAATAAACTAGGCGGTTTATGGCAAACCATACCCAAGTTAAGTGCCGTGGGTCTTTTCTTTGTCGTTGCTTCACTGGGTATGCCGGGTTTAGGGAATTTTGTCGGTGAATTTCTAGTGCTGGTAGGCAGCTTTTCGACTTACCCGAAGTTTACTATCCTAGCAGCATCTGGGCTTATTCTAGCGGCTATCTATTCACTGGCTATTGCACAAAAAACATTTTTCGGTCCACTCAAACTTGGCCAGGCAATCGACCTTGATCGCCGTGAAATGGTCATGATGATGAGCATGGCTATTTTATTAATCTGGATGGGACTGCACCCCCAACCCTTAATTGATCTGGCACAACAAACACTGAACCAGTTTCCCCAGTCACTCAGTTCCCCTAGCCAGTTACCATTAGGAGTACACCAATGAATGCAGCAATGGGGTACGCGTTATTACCTTGGATTATTATCAGCAGTACCGCACTAATAGTCATGCTTTTCACGGCGATTAAACGTGATCACCAATACATTAGTTTAATGTCTTCCTTAGGCTTATTCATCGCATTGATTGTTCAGGTCATGCAGATTAGCGCGATAGAATATCAGAGTGAACTAGTTATTATTGATGGCACGACCAGTTTATTATCTGCAGTATTGATCTTTGTTTCATTATTACTCAGCCTATTACTTTACCCTTGGCTAGAAAGTATCAATGACCCTAAAGAGGAGTATTACATACTCTTTTTATTAGCCACACAAGGGGGGCTTATCGTTTGCGCAAGTAATCATTTTGGCAGCTTTTTCTTAGGATTAGAGTTGATGAGTTTGTCACTCGTGCCGATGGTGGCTTATGCAGACAACAATGCCAAAGCGCTTGAAGCGGGTATTAAATATCTTGTGTTATCTGCCATCGCCTCTGCGTTTATGCTTATGGCAATTGCTATCATATATTTTTACTCAGGCACCTTGGAAATCCAAAAAGTTGTCGAGCAATTAGCCACTCTTTCAAGCAGTAATAATACCCTCTACAGCGTAGCCATTATATTTCTATTAGTCGGGGTTGCATTTAAATTGTCGTTAGCACCCTGCCATTTATGGGTGGCAGATCTTTTTGAAGGAGCCCCACTTCCTACTGCGGCATTGCTTGCAACACTCTCAAAAGCGGCAATTATGATTGTACTTATTCGATTATTCAGCACGGGAGAATGGCACAACCAAGCCCATATAATCACCATCATTTCGGTCATTGCCGCCGCCTCTATGATTATTGGAAATTTTTTAGCTTTGCTACAAAAAAATATTCTGCGCCTGTTAGCGTTTTCTTCCATTGCGCACTTTGGGTATATTTTATTAGCTATTCTGGCGATCAAACCTAAGCTTCCACTTACCCACTCAACAACACTCGCAAACGAAGCGGCCATATACTACTTACTTGCATATTTAGTCACCGTTGTTGGCACTTTTTCGATTTTAATATTGTTATCGAATAATAAAGAGATGCAGCCACCAACAACATTCACGATTGAAAAATTAAGAGGTTTGTTTTGGGTAAAGCCCTTTACTTCAATTGTGCTCACCCTACTCTTTCTATCACTAACAGGAATTCCCTTGACCGTTGGTTTTATAGGAAAATTCTATCTAACGCTCGCCGCAGTTAATGGTCAACTTTGGTGGTTATTAGCCGCATTAATCATAGGCAGCATTGCAGGCCTTTTTTATTACTTGCGCATGATCTTAATCATGATGGAAAAGAGAAAAGAAGACGCTGAATCTATGACTATCTCACATCCCATAGCAGGCCATTTTGTATTAGGGGTCGTCACACTGCTTGTGATTGGCCTTGGTATTTTACCAGGTAGATTAGCCAGTTTTATAGAAGGTTTAATTAGTTAAGCTGCATAGGAATAACAGTATAAAGTTTTTAACTACCCTTTTTTGGAGGTATAAGCTCAATGGGACGCTATCGTACATTAATTACTAGCTAACGACCTATAGCACTCCTTTTTTGTTTAAGAGTTTTGGGGCAAAGTGACCATTACTAATTAGGCAGCTGTTACCCCAAAGCAGACTAAACTCACAGAAGTTATTTGTTTCCACTTCCCCTCCAAAGCAGACATTTCTATTTGCTATTCATGAATCAATCATCATCTTGCATAGGTATTGAATACTTACCTGAATCAAGACCTAATAACCTATCATCAATACTTGATTTTTCTAAACTTGATAAGATGATTGATTCATTGTCAGGGGAGAATATGTACTCTTCTTTAGAGACATCAAACTTTATTTTCCCGAGAATACGACCACTATCATTAATGCAATCAAGTTCTTGTTGGACTGGCCAGAACAACACCATCTGAAACCTCCTTTTTTAACATACCTTTCAGTGGATGATATTCGACTCAACGTAACAATAGATAGTTTTAATGTATTACCGTCCGTTAATAGCTGATAATAGCGGCCTTCCTCTGACTAGAAAGCTCACCATTCGCTACAAACACTTCAGGTGTTTAGGGGCAGCTTTGGCGTAGCAGAAGACCTTGCCCCCAAAACGTCCAAGACCTGCAATGTGATTAGAACCGACAAGTCGCAGCTTGTGTATAAGAGGTTGATGACACCTAGGACTTGGCCTAGAAACACCAGCCAATGATGAGATACCATCGGTATAACTGGCACCTCCACACCGAATAAGATGGCTATATGAAGCTCCCCAGAGTGTATTACTCAGATTGTTGTTAGAGCCATCATACGATCTAACTCCACGACTATCAGTCATTGAACGAATACCCGATCGCCTAAATAATGCTTTGCCGCGGCGATCACCTGAATTCTCATCAATGCCCTGGGATGACGTGGATCTATCTTGAATCGATATCGCCACTTCATCGGTCTTCGTATTCCGAGCACCCCGTACCGTCATACGTAAAACAACCGTCTTATCTGATTGTGTCATGGGCGCTCGAAACCTTGGGGTCAAGTTATCCACGTCAATAATATCAACTATCGAGCCCTAGACCTGTGACCAGCTTACTGAAACATCGTCGCCGATATTTGAAAGTGAAGCTTGCAAGACTACGGAGGAACGCTCATCTACAGTTAAGTCTTCGCCTGCGTTAACAGCCAAAGCATTAATAACGCCAGTAGCAGTATCGCTTACTTCACTTGTAGCACTGTTTTCATCACTATCAAAGCAACCCACCAGAACGAAAGGCACCCTATTGAAAAGCTAAGCCAACTGAATACAGAGATTTAAAATCACCCAATCACAAAATCACCTGTTCGGCATACCAAAAACGTACAACTATATCTGCAACCTTCTCTATCAAAAGAACATTTTAACGCCATGGTGATTGTGCCAAAGCCTGTGTCACTATTTCATCATTTACTTCCGTTGCTGTGTATTCTCGATAGAAACGTAACATGCGTTTCAAGTTTCGATCAGAAAAGCCTTTTACCTCAGGCAGCTCATTGACAATATCTTTTGCCAATTTGGGAATGATACCTGCCTCAGTCCTTTTGTTGCTGACGTTCATGGGTCATGCAATCATTATCCCAGTACATTTCTGTTAGCTCAGAACTAATGGAATGTGCTACGTTAATTTGCCCACTATGAACGCGAATTTTTATATCCAAGCATTAATGAATAAAACTCAGAAACAAGTAGATTGCGAGAGTTACTGCAACCCACATAACCATACTACTAGCGGGGTAAGTACGTGAAAGTAAGACGCTGATACCATCATTTTTTTGAGCAATAAATATTAAACAGCGGCTTAACTTAGCTAAAAAAGCCTGACGAAAGGCCTTGTCTTTCTTCCATATAATCGAAAATATTTTTTGTAATAAGTTTGGAAAAAAACGGCGATAGAACCAATCGAAATCCAAATTGGTGGCGCGTAATTCGGGGGGGTACACCCCTCTTAGATTAAGCCAAACAAAAGCCAACGCGGCGAAGAACAACAACTGAGTCTGTGCTAAGACATGGCTTGCATCGTAAGGGTTGTAACCCGTCTCATAGGGTAACAAGGCATATAATGCAGTTGGATAAACACCGATAAAAATACAAAGACCTGCTGCAATTACCATTGCACATAGCATGTTATTGGGAGGATCACTTACGCGAATTCCTGAGTCATGGGCAAAGAAGGCAAAATATGGAATTTTAATACCCGCATGATGAAAAACACCCGCTGAAGCAAATAACAATGTAAGCCATATCCAGTTGAAACCGTTTTCCAGCGCAGCGGCCATGACCATAGACTTGCTGACGAAACCGCTGAACAAGGGGAAAGCCGAAATTGAAGCGGCCCCCACTATACATAACACTGTAGTTTTGGGCATGGTTTTGTAAAGACCGCCTAAATCGGATCCGTTAATTCGCCCAGTCATGTGTAGCACTGCCCCCATGCTCATAAACAGCAAACCTTTGTAAATGATATGGGCAAAGGCATGAGACACGGTACCGTTGATGGCGAGCGCTGTGCCAATTCCAATCCCGACGACCATGAACCCCACCTGATTAATTAAGCTATATGCCAGCACCCGTCGCAAATCATTTTCGATTACGGCAAAAAGGATCGGAAAACATGCCATCGCAGCGCCAATGTATATCAGCAGCTCAGTTCCAGGGTATGCACGAGCCAAAGCATAGACAGCCACTTTTGTTGAAAAAGCGCTGAGAAAAACGGTACCTGTGACGGTGGCTTCAGGATAGGCATCAGTGAGCCAGTTGTGAGCTAAGGGAAAGGCGCACTTAATTCCAAAGGCAATAAAGATTAGGCAACCAGAAAAACTATCCAGGCCAATATAAGAAAATGCAAGAGTACCGTTTTCTACCGCGTAAAACAGTGCGCCAACCAAAAGAATGATACCCGATAATACTTGAATAATGAGATAGCGCATCCCAGCAACATAGGCTCGTTGGGTTCTACGTGCCCAGATAAGAAATACTGATGAAAACGCTAAAAATTCCCAGAAAACAAACAATGTTAATAAATCTCCAGCAAAAACGGCTCCTAGACCACTTCCTGTATACATCATGGCAGCCACTTGTTGCAGCGTGTCACGAACATGCAATGAGTAAATAATGGCAATAAACGCAGCGATGTGAAATACATAAGCAAACATGAGACTCAACTTATCTACCTGATAAGGAATAAGCTGATAATCAAGAAATACGAATTGGAGATGAACAGCTTCGGGTACCATTGAAAGATGAAAGGCACTTATAATAGGAATTGATACCATGAGCACATTCCGTAAAAGCCCATGTGTGACTGCGGCAATCAGTGCGCCGACAAAGAACGGAACAAATGGTGGAATTTCAACCATCCACATTATGATCACCTGCTTTTGTGCTGCGTTTTTCTTCTACACTCTTTTCTTCTACACAAAGGGGAGCTTCAAGCTCTGCCACACTTTGGTTGCCCTTTCCTTCAGAAGCATAATAGTCTTCCGGACGCATCAGAAAAGTACGCGCCCATTTGGCGACATGCACCAGAACGATACATCCGACAAAACCATAAATAGGATAAAAACCCCAAAGATTTCCCCAGCTAAGTCTGATGTGGCGGTGAACCACAAAATCCAAAATAAACAATGCTGCACAACTTCCATATAATATATACAAAAACCATTTTACATTTTTTGGGTTATCAAAAAGATGGTTTTTATCAGTTTCCATGGTCTGTTCCCGGTATTATCAAAATGGTCGTAGCCAATTCATAAAGTGGTTGCGGGTAGACAAAAAGAACGACACAAGCCATCGTAGTAATGCACAGTGCGATCAATGCTGGTAGAGGTGCTTCCTTAACGGTTGTTTCATTTGATATAAGCTCATTGACTGGAAAAAATGCGCGAATGGAAATAGGTAATAGGTAGGCTATATTCAACAAAGAGCTAGCCATCAGCACGGCAATAAGCACCCATTGTTGAGTTTCTACCGTACCCATTAATAAAAACCACTTACTCCAAGTTCCCCCTGCGGGCGGCACACCAATAATGCTTAGGCTGGCAATAAAAAATGCAGCCATAGTAATCGGCATCTGACGACCAAGTCCTCGCATTTCACTTATTTTCGATTTGTTTGCGGCGACTAGAATTGCACCCGCACAAAAAAACAATGTAATTTTAGCAAATGCATGCATTGCAATATGCATTGAACCACCAATCACTCCTGATGAAGTCGCCAGCAATGCACCTATGGTGACATAGCCTAATTGACTAATGGTGGAGTATGCCAGTCTTGCTTTTAAATTGTCTTCCCGCATCGCGACGAGTGATGCTAGGAATACAGATGCTCCAGCCATATAAAGTAAGAATTGAGTAGTAGGCAATACCGACAACAAATCGATACCAAAAATAAAAACACACACTTTTAATACGGTAAATACCCCTGCCTTTACGACGGCAACGGCGTGTAGCAATGCACTTACAGGTGTAGGCGCAACCATAGCGGCTGGTAACCATCGATGAAAAGGCATGATAGCCGCTTTACCAATACCAAAAATGAACAACACAAGAATCGCACCCACAAGAACAGTATCTACATTAGTTGAAAATACACCACCTGGTTTGAAGTCTAAGGTTCCAGCTAAAAACCAGGTACTAACAATCGCTAACAAGAAAAATACAATTGACGTGCTAAGTAAAATACCTAGATAAACACGCCCCCCTTTCTTCGCCTTCTCGGTTCTGGCGTGAGTCACTAACGGATAGGTTGATAAGGTCAATGCCTCGTAAAAGATAAACAATGTAAACAGGTTAGCCGCAAAGGCTACCCCCATCACAGCCCCAATGGCGATGGCAAAACAAGCGTAAAAGCGCGTTTGGTTTTTTTCTTTATGGCTGCGCATATAACCAATGGAGTAGATGCTCGTCATTAGCCAAAGAAAACTGGCGATTAAGGCGAACAACATGCCTAGAGGTTCAATTGCAAAACTCACCTGCAAACCAGGTAAAAGCTCCCACCAAATCACGCTGATCTGTTCCCCTGCATTGAGGCCTTGGTATAGGTTAATTACACAATAGTGCAGCATTAAACAGGTGCTTATAGTAACGGCTTCACGAAGGTTGGGTTTGTTACCCGTCGCTACAATAGCTAGGGTGGCTATTATGGGTAACAGTATGGATATCTGCAGCATAACCGCTAAAGAAATATTCATGGGCTCACACCAAACAAGCTTTGAGCAGCCGCCTCAGCCACTTGAACACTAAGACGAGTATCAATACCAAAATAGATATTGGCCATGACCAGTACCCAAATAGGTACCAAGAAAGACAGCGGTGCTTCTTTGATCAGTTCTCTATCTTGGTTAACTGCTGGCAATGGCGGTTTAAAATAGGCTATTTCTACAATACGCCACACGTAAACGATAGCTAATACTGAGCCCAATAGAATAAGCACAGTCACAGGCCACCAACCATTTTCAATCAAAGCCATAATCAAATACCACTTGCTAACAAAACCAACCGTTAAAGGTACCCCAATTAAGCTTAATCCTCCGACCACAATCGCCGCCATGGTGAGGGGCATTTGACGACCTAGCCCCTGAAACTGACTAAGTTGAACACTACCAATACGGTACATCACCGCTCCTAATGCTAAAAACAGCGCGCTTTTCATCAATGCATGATTAAACAAATGCAACAAAGTCGCCGTTAAACCACTTACAGTGCTGATACTTAGTCCAACGATCATATAGCCAACCTGTGCAAGGCTCGAATACGCAAAGAGTTGCTTTACATTTTTTTGATAGATCGCAGCAGTAGAAGCAACAAAAATTCCAAGAAGGCCTAGTACTACAAACAAGATCTGCAAAGGTAAAGTAGTGAATGCGAAAGACAGGCCGAATACAGAAAAAGTAAAACGAATCAGTAAATATATTGCAACTTTTGTCGCGGTTGCAGCAAAGAAAGCGGTCACGATGGATGGAGCAAAGGCGTAAGCATTAGGTAACCAGTGGTGAAGTGGAAACAGAGCCAATTTTAAACAGAGGCCAACAATAACAAAGGTAAATGCGGTAAAAACCGTTCGTGTTTGTGCTACTTCTGGCAGTCGTCTGGAGAGATCATTCATATTTAGCGTACCGGTCATTTGATACATCAAACCGATAGCGATTAAAATAAAAGTAGCCCCAATAGTCCCCATAATTAAATATTGATAGGCGGCCCATAGGGCACGCCTGTCCCTACCTAGTGCAATCAAGGCGTAGGCAGATAGCGATGATATCTCTAAGAAAACAAAAGCATTGAAGACATCTCCAGTTGACACTATGCCTAGCATGCCGGTAAGGGATAACAGGTATAAAATATAAAAAAGTGTATGTTTATCTTCAGTAATTTCTTTTTCAATGCTCGTTTGAGCAGAAAGTAAGATCGTCGTACTCACCGATGTAATAATCAATTGCATAAAAGCACTGAACTTATCTATGCGATATTCAATCCCCCAAGGTGCATTCCATCCACCCATTTCATAAATAATGATCCCTGAAGACATGACTTGTTGTAACAAAATGATGCTAATTGATAGGGCTAAACCACTGACGATCACTGAGAATAACCATACCAAGCGCGAATGCCTTAGGAACAAGCACAAAGGAGCTGCCATAAGCGGTATAATGACTTGGAAAATAGGCAGGTGGGCTAGCACCCTTGCTCATCCTTACTTTGATTCTCAAGAGTATGATTGTCTAGATCTTGAATATGTTTTTCTTCAATACTGCCATAGGCTTCTTTTAAACGGACAGCTAATGCAAGACCTAAAGCAGTGGTAGCGATACCGACTACTATAGCGGTAAGAATTAGCACATGGGGTAAAGGATTCGAATATTGACTTACCCCATCCTCCAGAATAGGGGCGGTTCCGCCATCTACCTTAGCTATACTAATATAAAAAATAAAAACAGATGTTTGGAAAATAGTCAGGCCAACAATTTTCTTAATTAGGTTTCCATGTGCAATAACGATATAAAGTCCAATCATCATCAACACCACTACAATCCAATAGTTATAAAGTCCCATGAACATCATTTAGTCTCCCTATGTTTCTTCCTCTTATAATTCTCTCTACGGCCAGCAAAGTTGAAAAATATTAGTACAATGACGGATGCGACGGTACAGCCCACGCCCCACTCAATCAGAAATATCCCCAAATGTTGCCCTGCAATGGGGTCAACAAATAAAACGTTGTAATCAAGAAAATTCCCCCCATTCAATAAAGAAACCAGGCCAGTACTGCCAAATAACAAAACACCAATAGCAGCCACTAATTGGATAAATGATTGATTGATTACTCTCCGTGCGGTGCTCAAACCGAACAACATGGCATACAGAATTATGGCTGAAGCAAAAATTACGCCCGCTTGAAAACCACCTCCTGGACCAAAATCACCATGAAACTGAACATAGAGTGCAAATAATAAAATAAAAGGGATTAACATTTTTGTAGCAATACGCAAAATTAACTGCTGTTCATGCATTGCCTTATTGAGAGAATCAATCTCGGCATCATCCTCAGGGCGGCGTTCCACAGATAAAAGTACCAGCACGCCAATACCAGCAGTAAAGATAACAACCACTTCACCAAACGTATCAAACGCCCGATAACTTGCCAGTACAGAGGTTACGATATTAATTACCCCAACTTCTTGCATGGAATCGTTAATATATCTAGGTGCAACATACCCGTGTATCGGAGAGTCTACCGCGCCAAAATGAGGCATATCTAATGTGCCGTAGATCAACAGCCCACCAATAATTGTTACCACGACTAACGCTAGCATAGGTTTATGCCGCACTAGATGTTCAGAACGGCCAGTCATTGTTATCGCTACCAACATGAGTAAAGTAGAGATACCAGCACCTACAGATGCTTCTGTGAAAGCAACATCTGCCGCATCCATAACAACAAAAAAGCTAGCTGAGAGCAGACTATAAATGCCTGCTAACATAACGACTGCGACCAGATCTTTCATCCGAACAATGGCAATGGCGACACCAGCAAGGAGTGTTAATAGAACGATATTAATTAGCGATTCTATGAGTCGTACTCCTTTCTGTTGTCTTCGTTTTTGTTAAAGCTTTTTTTCTAGCTCTTTATTATTACAAAGTAAGGGGGGCAAACCACTAAGAGTGGCGGCTTTGGCCAATGCATGACATGCAATTGGGCTGATAAATATCGTCATCAAAAGGATCATTACCAGCTTTACGAAGACTAAACTTTCATGGCATTGAAGCATGAGCCCAATTAGAATAGTGCCTGAACCTAAAGTATCGGTAACGCCAACTGCATGTATACGAGTATAAAAGTCTGGAAATCTTAAGATACCCACGCCACCAGATACGCAGAGAAAGCTACCAATCAATAAGCATATTGCACTCATTATGTCGATAACGTTATTTATATCGAATGGCATTATGGCTCCTCTGGCAATTTTTCTTTCTCTTGAGTCGGCGGTTCAAACGCGAAGCTATTTGAATAACGCAACACACCAATCATGCTGATAAAATTAATAAGCGCGTACACAATAGCTATATCCAGAAAGTGTGGACGTCCCATGACAAATCCTAATAAAGAGAGCAACAGTACCGTTTTGGTACCAAACATATTGACCGCCAAAATACGGTCATAGAGTGTTGGTCCAATAATTCCTCGAGTAATTGCCAAAATCATGACAACAAGAATGGCGATTGTTGCTCCGATTAACATTAGCTTTCTAACTGACTTACCCGACGATCCATTTCGCCGGTTTTTAAATTAAGAATGCTTTCACTTAACAAGGCATGAATCATCATTCGATCACCCACCAAATCTACCGTAACTGTACCGGGTGTCATCGTAATTGAGTTAGCGTAAATTACTTTGCCAATGTCTGTTTTTTGACCCACTTTAATAGTGGTTAAGGTGGGAGATATAGATTCATTACCCAGCCAAATGTGCTTTACTACAGCGATATTAGCGAGAACGATCTCTTTGAAAAGCCAAACAAAATAACTGGGAAGTTTTATCGAAAGATGAACTAATTGAGTTTCATGATCCACCTGATCCATCCTGCGAACAATGGCTAAAACAAGTATGATGGAGCCGGCCCCTAGCGACAAGATGAGAGCCGAATTGTGACCCGAGTTAAGCAACCAGAATGCCGACAAAGTTAGAAATAGATTGATAGCATGCCGCATTAAAACTCCATTTTAGCTTTTAGTAATGTGTTTTGTAGAGGGTGATTCTTTCTATAATATAATGTCTTTCACCTACATGAATAATCTCGCTGGTTTGATAGAGAATCAGACCACTCACCAACAATACAAATATGGCCACCATTCCGCTGAACATTTCTAATTGCAAAAACTGAACAGGGTATGACTGAAGTACTAACGATTAGCTAAGCGCTGTTATTCATCTATCGCCTCCAGCAGAGTCAGGTGGCAAACAGTGTAGAAGTGAATAATTATTTTATACTTTGTAAGATAAAATTCACTTAATAATGCGACTAGCGTTACATTATATATAGACCATTTGTTGGCATTCGTAAATTTGAATCGTATTGCTATTAACAACTAATAATTCGAATGATACTGATTTATGATGCTCCGAATGAGTAGTGATCACCAATATTTTTCAAAAGTAATTTGTCCTGGCTCGCGTCGTCGATGAAGTTTAAAACCGCGCGTCAATAATATATTGGTTGTATCCTTCACCATTCCAGGGTTTCCGCAAAGCATCACCTGTGACGTTGACGGACCTAGACTTCGTGAAACCCTGTCCTCCAGTATTCTCGCACTGATTGCGGATGGAATTCGACCGGCTATTGTATTTTCTACTTCCTCACGACTAACGAACAGGACAGTCGACAACTGATCATTATATTGCTGTTGTAACAGATCAATCTCATTGCGAAAGCTAATATCTTCTGTCCGACGAACCGCATAAACCAAAATGATATGACGATAGTTATCCCAAACCTCTTTAGTTTTTAATATCGAAAGAAAAGGAGCGATGCCGGTACCTGTGGCTAGCATCCATAAATCGTCAGATACCGGCACCGTATCCAAGGTGAATAATCCAGAGGCCTTCGGTCTAATCCACACGGAGTCGCCGTAAGCTAACTGCCTTAATTTGTTAGATAACATGCCATCAGGAATGGTTGAAATGTAAAACTCTAATACTTTTTCATCGGGGCTATTTTTATAAGAATAAGGTCTGGTAACTCGCTCACAATTAATATCCAACCCCAGGCGTGTAAATTGCCCTGCATTAAAACTTAATACGTCGGCATCAACTTTGAGTGAAAATAATTTATCAGTATGATGACAATTTTCAAGTATTTTTCCTTGAGTCCAAGTAATCATAATAGCCTCACATCTACTTTGGGTGCAGAAAAACAAATAATTCCTAGTTTGTTTCTTTACCTGTTACGCCATATAGTTAAGCTTTCGTCTTTCTTGCTCTGTATAAATTTTAACCTATTTGTAGAAAAAAAGAACAACTCAAGCCAATTTAAACGTATTTCATCGCTCCGTTATTACCAAGAGTAAAGTGACTTTTGTCTTTAGAGCACAGAACCCACAGTTTTCTTATACCTTAATCTGAAAACCTTCGATAAAGGATGCGATAGATTCTATCAATGTATCGCATACAGAGATTGGCAATTTTATCACCAAAAGAATTTCAGTGAGATTTGGCCACTCCGCGCACCTCGAAACATAGCATTCGATAATAGGTATGGTCGCGTTTAAGTATCAAACACTGAACTTTCAGGGCATATTGCAATTCAATCTAACAACAAGTGATCTTGAAGTGCTCTATTACTTGGAGAAGTTGACGGCGTAAAACATGTAATTCCACTAACCTCTTCTGAGTTAAAACATTCATAAGGTTTATTCAAAACAATAACCAGCGTCAATTATGCATCAGCTTGGAGAAATCTAAATTTGACGCCAGCAACAATTAGAATTGTAGATACTACAATGGATAAAATTCAAAGTGTCTACTATATTCATAACTCAATAACAGAGAGCTGTACCTCTATATCTAAACTTTTAGGATAGTAATAAACATGCTTAAATATTTTTTATTCAGCATATTTTTGGTACTTTTAAGCTCTCCTGCAATATCTTCAGATGATGACCGTACGTTAAGGCTATATAACTGGGAGGACTATATGCCCCAGTTTGTTCTCGATGACTTTGAAAAACAAACGGGTTATCACGTTGAGCAAATATATTACGCATCAGACGAGCTCAAAGAGGAGTTAATAATCCGAACGGGTGGAAAAGGGATGGACTTGATTATGGGCGCATCCGACGGCTTTATGAACTACATTAGCCAAGGGGGAGTTATTTCTAAATTTGACCCCACATTAACGCCCAACCTTGCTCATATCGACCCTTCCTGGAATAAATATTATCCTGGCCTTTCAGACCATGCAGCACCATTTTTATGGGGGACGCTTGGCATTATTTACCGGAAAGATTTAGTCAAACAACATGTAAGTAGTTGGGCTGACATACTTCAGCCTGATGAGTCACTTCATGGTAAAATTCTCATGCTTCAAGATAGAAGAATTTTATTTACCCCTGCCTTAAAATTGTTAGGTTCATCGTCGAATGAAACGAAATATGAAAATTTACAGCAAGCAGCAGAATTACTGAACAAACAACAGCCACACGTTGCATCCTATAAATATTTTGATATTTCAGAAGAGTCTGAATTAATCGTGGGAAGCATCTGGATGGCGCTTGCCTACAATGGTGATGCCCTAGCACTAAGGAAATATTCCGATAACATTGAGTATATTGTGCCTAAAGAAGGTACTTTTATATGGGCTGATTATATTGCAATTCTTGAAGCGAGTACTAAAAAGCCTGCCGCTCATGCCTTTATTAATTATATTAATTCCCCGGAAATTGCAGCAAAATTGGCTGAAAGCCTTAACTACGCGAGCCCCAACCTCGCGGCTAATAAACTTTTATCAAAAGAGTTCTTAAATGACCCCCTTATATATCCGCCTATAGCGGTCATTAATAAGTCAGAGGTTCTATTGCCGATAAAGGGCAGAACGATGAGCTACTATAATAATATTTATACTAATTTATTAGTTCAGTGACGTCGGAATTTAAATAGTAAAGGCCAGAGCATCATGTATAAGGACGATGCACTATAAGCATATGGAATAGTTTGCATGAAACTACAAAAAAAAATACTCACTCCATTATCTCTGCTTACAATTATTCCATTATTAATATTAGGCAGTTTGGTTGCCTTTTATACGTTTAATAAAGCCGAAAATCAGGCTATAGATGAGATAAATACTCTATCGGAAACAGTTAAGACCTTAATTTTATTACAAATTGAAAACGTCAAATCGGATCTTCAGCTATTTTCAAATTCAAGCTTTCTACAGAACTATTTACTAAGTAATGACGAACGCTACTCATTAAAACAACCTACATTGATTCGACAGCTAAAAGAGTATCAACATGCTTATCCTGATTATTATGAGCTTAGTGTTCTTTTAACAGATGGCTTTGAAGATACTCGGGTAGTGAATAGAAGAATTCCTAACATCAATATGAATGAGGCTGAGACTCCTTTTTTTAAGGCCTTAACACAGCATTCAGATGATTCAATACTCATTCAATTTTTACCTCATACTGACACGAATAAGCTAACAGCTTATTTTGGCAAACCCTTAAGATTTCAAGACCCTTTATTACCTTTATCAAAAAGAAATATAAAACGTCATGGCTACCTTGTAATTGCTTTCGACATAAAGTTTTTGACCAATTTAGTCGAGGCCACTTCGATTGGTGAGAACGGGTTTATTGTCATTACAAATAAAGAAGGAGATATATTTTTTAAGCCTAAAAGAGTTCAAGTTGAATTAAATATTACAGATTTCGAGCCCAATTCTAAACAAGAACATATAGGACAACTCACAGGTTTATTTGATAATAAGGCTAAGGGGACAAAACATCAGGTTAAATACTTAGCAAAAAAAATTCATATTAATAATAATTTACAGTTAGTCACAGCAATTCCTCAACATAGTCTTGATGCAGCTTTGTGGGAAATATTGGCGATGGTGTTTTTTATCATTTTTATTGTCATCATTGCTATTTTACTTTTAATTTATCAGCATGTTCATAAGTTATTACTAAATCCTATTTATAAATTAAGAGATATCGTCACCAGTATTGGTGAGGGAAATTTAAGTTCTACGTTACCACAGGGTGAAGAAGTTGATGAGTATAGCGAGCTCTATGACGCTATTAAGAGTATGCGAGTTAACCTCAGCATCAGTCAGCAGCAAGTAAAACAACTAGCCTATTATGACGATTTAACAGGACTACCAAATCGAGTGACTCTTCGACAAGAGTTAGATGCTCTGATAAATAGAAGCCAAAGATATCAGGGGCATTTTGCAGTTGTTTTTATGGATCTTGACAATTTTAAAGATATTAATGACACCCTAGGTCATGATGTCGGTGATATTTTGTTAAAAGAGGTCAGCCATCTCATCATGGAAAATGTACGCTCTGATGATTATGTTGACAGGCAAAAAGGGCTATATCAGGAAATAGATGTTACCCCAGGCGCAGAGCCCTTCGTTGCACGCTTAGGTGGGGACGAGTTTACTTTATTATTGGGAGATATAGAAAATGTCACTCTGATTTCTGGCATAGTTAAACGGCTATTGGATTCATTTTCAAAGCCATTTAAGTTAGGCGCTCATGAAGCGTTTGTTAGCGCTAGCATGGGGATCTCCATTTATCCGCAAGATGGCACTAACGCGGAAGAGCTTTTAAAAAATGCTGATTTGGCCATGTACAAAGCTAAAAAAGCTGGGAAGAATAACTTCGAATTTTTTTGTAAAGAAATGAATGCCATCGCGCTTCAAAGGCTCGCTTTGGAAAGTAACCTAAGGCGCGCTTTAGAACGAAATGAATTTACTCTTTTCTACCAACCAAGAATATCTACACACCAAAAGAAAATTGATGGTTTCGAGGCGCTTATAAGGTGGGAAAGTCAGGAAATGGGTATGGTTTCTCCGGCTCAGTTTATTCCGTTTGCTGAAGAAAGTTTATTAATTTGTGATATTGGACAGTGGGTGCTCGACACAGCTTGTAAACAAATCCGACAATGGGTAGATGATGGTTATATTGATATCTGTGTATCAGTCAACCTATCGCCTCGTCAAATCTACCAAGGAGATACACTCAATGCAATAAAAAATGCGATGGCGAAATATAGCGTCAATGCGCGCAACTTAGAAATTGAAATTACGGAATCTGGTTTACTTCAAGATGAAAAAATAGCGATTGAGTTTCTTGAAGAGGTACAAAATCTAGGTATAAGGCTAGCCTTGGATGATTTCGGGACTGGCTATTCTTCATTAAGCTATTTACGTAAACTTCCTATTAATATTTTAAAAATTGATCGCAGTTTCGTAATTGATGTTGAGGGGGATAAAGATACCACCAGCATACTTGAAACAATCATTAGTCTTGCCGACAAGCTCTCTTTAGAAACTGTTGCAGAAGGTGTTGAGACAACTGAACAATTGAAAATATTAACTGAGCTAGGCTGCCACTATATCCAAGGGTATTACTACGCGAAGCCTATGCCTGTAAAATTTGCAAGTGAGTACCTAGACAGACGTAATAATTTACTTAAAAGTACAAACTCTAAAAACCAGAAAAGAATTTCAATTTAGTCTCATTGAGAAACTCTCAATGTCACACCTCCGATTCAATGCCGCTTCGCCACAACAAGAGTTTGCCTTTTCACAAACTCTATATAACCCTAAGATTATAATTGAATTAGCCTTACTCGTTTAAGGTCAAGGCAACCTTAGAAAATTATTTCACAAACATGACTGGGCTATACATACCAGCTTGATAATGACCAGGAATATTGCAAGCTGCTTCAACTTCCCCTGCTTTTTCAAAAGACCAAATTAATGTTTCTGTTTCACCTGGTTTAATTGTTATTGAAGCACCGCCGGGGCCATGATGCATGTTTGGGTTTGCTACCATCATCTTTCCATGAGAAACATGCTCATCTTTTGTTCCAATAGAAAATTCATGAGAAATAGCGCCTTTATTGGACACTATAAATTTAATAGTTTCACCATCTTTTATGTTAAAGGGCTCATGAGAGAAACGCATATTGTCGCTTGTCTCAACCTGAATTGAGCGGTCTACCTCGCGCTCGTCTCCTGGCTTTCCAGCTAAAGATTCTCCATGCCCCATTCCATGTCCATCACCCTGACTAATTTTCGCATGATGGTCTCCCATCATAGCCTCATGTTGACCACTTTCATCCTCATGCCCTGTTTTTACGGGGCTCATATGGCTATGATCCATGTCAGCATGATGACTCTTCACAGCGTTGTGGTGTCCATCATCATTATCATGTGCATTTTTTGCACAACCTGTTACCAATATCACCGTACCCAAAATAACTGGCGCAATTATTGTTTTCATTTAATTTCCTCTGTGTGATAAGTAAGAGTATTTACTTATTTGTTCATAAATCTTTAATCAATAGCATGTCATTAATCGGGGTGATGGTCAGCAAACCATCATTTTCAGAACCTTTTAGACAAGATGCTTTAATTGCTTGTTTAATATTAGGTAGTTGACCGTCAGTAATGACCAACTCAAACTTTGAAATTTGGTCTGACCAATCGCTCGCATAGAAGTTTGGCCTACATCCATAACCCCTAACCTTTAAAAAGTGCAAACAACATAAATCTACTTTTTTAAGTTCATCCTCCAAGGCGAGTTCTGATTCAGTTGGGATCAATATCATTACGCGTAAATAAGTCATTTATACCCTCCAAGCCACATTAATCACTTCCAATAGCATTGCTATTTTTTGTGTTATTCTTTGTTATTGATCGCTGCTTCCAGACAAAAAATATTGCAGGAATCACCAGTAAGGTCAGTACGATGGTGCTCAGCATTCCTCCAATCATCGGCCCTGCTATTCGCTGCATTACTTCTGAACCTGTCCCTGAGCCCATCATTATGGGAACCAAGCCTACTACAATAGCCATCACGGTCATCATAATCGGTCTAACACGTAAACCTGCTCCTTGCATAACCGCTTCACGAACATCTTCCCTGGTAAATGCTCGACCGTCTTTTGCAGTCTCAGACCTCAAACGATCATAAGACTGATTAAGATAAACCAGCATTAATACGCCAATTTCAACAGCAACTCCGGCCAGAGCGATAAAGCCAACCGCGACTGCAATAGACATATTGTAATTAAGCCAGTACATCAACCAAAGACCACCTATGAGCGCAAATGGTACAGTCCCCATAATAATCAAGACTTCTATCATATTTCTGAAGTTGAGATACAACAGCAACATAATGATCAACAAGGTTAAAGGTACAACGACCTTTAAGCGCTCTTCGGCACGAATCATATATTCATATTGACCAGACCATGCAATTGAATACCCGGGCGGTATCTCAACTTGTTCGTTTACCACACGCTGAGCATCTTTTACGTAAGAACCTAAATCACGCCCCGCAATATCGACTAAAGTCCAACCATTCAGTCGAGCATTTTCACTCTTAATACCCGGAGGACCGTCTGATATATATACGTTCGCGACATCAGCCAAAGCTATACGTTGCTTAGACGGTGTTACGATAGGTAGGAGTTTGAGCTTTTCTTCTGAATCTCTATAAACTTGTGGATAACGTATATTTACAGGGTATCGTTCAAGGCCTTCTACAGTCTCAGTAACATTCATACCACCAATAGCAGCACGGACGACTGATTGAATGTCTGCAACGGAAAGACCAAAACGGGCAGCGCGAACCCGATCAATATCGACTTTAACGTAACGGCCACCAGCTACACGCTCTGAGTAAACAGAGGCTGTACCTTCAACTTGCGGAAGCACGACTTCAAGTCGTTTGCCAATGTTCTCTATTACAGATAGGTCAGGCCCCGCAACCTTTATACCAACAGGTGTTTTTATGCCGGTCGACAGCATATCTATGCGGGTTTTAATCGGCATCACCCAAGCATTGGTTAGTCCAGGAAATTTAACCAAGGCGTCAAATTCTTTTCGAATGCTTTCCTTCGTGACACCTGGCCTCCATTCACTCTTGGGTTTGAATTGAATAATGGTTTCAATCATCGTGAGTGGTGCTGGATCTGTCGCTGTATCTGCACGACCAATTTTGCCAAATACAGACTTCACCTCAGGTACTGTTTTTATGAGTTTATCAGTCTGCTGAAGTATCTCACGCGCTTTACCAATCGATACCCCCGCATAAGTGGTTGGCATATACATTAAATCCCCCTCATCCAGCGGCGGCATAAATTCACTACCCAATTGAGTCACTGGCCAAAGCCCTATCCCCAGCGCAAAAACAGTCATAAGTAGAACGCTCTTTGGATAATTTAATACACCTTTGATAACAGGACGGTAAGCTGAAATCATCAAGCGATTAAGTGGATTCTTATGCTCAGGCGTAACTTTCCCTCTAATGAAATATCCCATTAAAACAGGTACTAAAGTTATCGATAAACAAGCTGCTGCGGCCATGGCATACGTTTTAGTAAATGCCAGTGGGGCAAATAACTTGCCTTCTTGCGCTTCAAGAGTGAATACCGGCAAAAAGCTCATGGTGATAATAAGTAAAGAGAAAAATAATGGTGGGCCAACTTCAGTCGCAGCCTGACTAATCACTGACCAACGGTTTTCATCTGTAAGCTCCGTTTTTTCCATATGTTTATGCACATTTTCTATCATGACAATCGCACCATCGACCATGGCACCGATCGCAATTGCGATCCCCCCTAAAGACATGATATTTGCATTCAAACCCTGCTGATACATAACAATAAAAGCCGCCAGAATACCCACAGGTAAACTAATAATAACAACCAATGAAGACCGTAAATGAAAAAGAAAAATTGCACAGATAAGCGTCACCACGATGAACTCTTCAAGAAGCTTCTCGTATAAATTCTCAATAGCATTACTTATCAAGCCTGAACGGTCATAAGTCTCAACAATTTCGACCCCATCAGGAAGGCCTTTTTTTAACTCTTCAAGTTTGACTTTGACACTGTCGATGACTGTTTGCGCATTCTCACCATAACGCATCACGACTATACCGCCGACCACCTCCCCTTCACCATTGAGTTCGGCTATACCTCGACGCATTTGCGGGCCTAGTTGAATTTTAGCCACATCTTTCAACATCAGTGGTGTGCCTTTTTCATTCAAGCCAAGTGGAATATTCTCTATGTCTTCAACACTCTGAAGATAGCCGCTAACGCGTACCATATATTCGGCTTCAGCCATTTCTATAACCGACGCACCTGTTTCTTGGTTGGCGTTTTTAACGGCCATTCCGATATGGGATAAAGGGATATTAAAGGCACGCAATAGGTTTGGATCGACCACAATCTGATATTGACGCACCATACCACCAATTGTTGCCACCTCTGAAACACCTGGTACGGTCTGAAGTTCATATTTCAGAAACCAATCTTGAATGCTGCGTAGTTCAGATAGATCATGCTGGCCCGTTCTATCGACTAAAGCATAGAGATAAACCCAGCCAACGCCGGTGGCATCAGGCCCTAGTTGCGGTTTAGCAGAATCAGGCAGACTACCAGAAACTTGATTCAGATATTCTAGCACTCGAGAACGCGCCCAATAGAGGTCAGTGCCATCCTCAAAAATAACATAGACATAGGAATCTCCAAAGAACGAGAACCCTCGTACGGTAATTGCTCCTGGAACAGAAAGCATTGCAGTCGTAAGCGGATAGGTCACTTGATCTTCAACAACTTGAGGGGCTTGCCCTGGATAACTCGTTTTGATAATCACTTGAACGTCTGAAAGATCAGGTATCGCATCTATGGGGGTATTACGTACAGAATATGCACCTACACCAATCAGAATCGCGGTCCCAAGTAAAACAAAAAAGCGATTCGCAATTGACCATCGTATAATTGCGGCGATCATTATTAACTCCAATTATTGTATGTCATCTAAAAAAATTGTCTTTCATTCAAGTTGTAGTTGTCTTGAACATCTAATTGCAAAAAAATTAATACAGCTGGCAATACTAACCAGATATTTCATAATCACCTTTAATGCAACTTACCTTCCTCAGAACCAAAACCTACGATCAAATAATCTGAGGTTCCTATTTTTTTCAATTTAAAATGTATTGTCTCACCTGTTTTAATTGCTCCAAGATCAACCGCTTCGTCCACCTGGAAATCCATCTTCATTGTGGGCCAATCCAATTCAGGTATTGGCTCATGAGTGATATTCACCACTCCCTTTTCATGCATCACGCTATTGACCTTTCCAGTGGAATTAATGATGGGTGAAAACATTATGTTGCCTACTTCATCTTCCTCTTCTAAACGCGCAAGTTCTGCCTCAATATTTGACTCAGAATCAATTAAAAATTGTGCAGAAGTAACGACCCTATCACCGCTAGAAAGTCCATTTATTATTTGAATACGTTGTTCTGTTTCGCTACCTATAACACCTTCAAAACCTGCTTTTACTATTACTGATTTATACTTACCGTCTCCTAGCGCTTTAACAACACGTGAATAACGTCCAGCTTTAATTAATGCTTGCTTTGGAATAGATAGTGACGACTCTTGCGCTACGGTTAACACTCGAAGATTTGCCAACATATTGGGTTTCAGAAAATGGTCGTAATTAGCAATTCGTACACGAATAGCTAAGGTGCGAGTTTTTGGGTCAAGCTGAGGGTACACATAATTTAAAGACCCCTTCCAGATTTTACCGGGCATGGCATTCAATTCAATTTCAACATCTTGCCCTTGCTCAACAGAATAGGACTGACGCTCAAAAATTTCACCCAACACCCATACAGAATCCAAAGAGCCTATAGATAAAATTTCTGTCGAAGGTTTTATATGCATTCCCTGCCTAACATTAAGATCGATAACTACGCCATCTTGTTTAGCAAAAATTTTAACACGCTGATCAACCTTGCGAAGTTGCTTCAATTTATTAACTTGTTTTTCATTTAACCCTAATGAAAGCAAACGGGACTTTGATGCTTTGATCAGATTTTTATTACCACTTCTTAAAGCTGCTAAGAACTCTTCTTGAGCATTTACTAAGAGCGGCGAATACAATTCATATAAAGTTTGCCCTTTTTTAACCGGATCACCCGCCGCTGTAACATTTAATACTTCAATCCAACCATCTACACGACTATGCACATGCGATATTTTACTTTCATCAAAATGAACCGTACCAATAGTTTCAACGGGCATGACTAATTGCGCTTTTTTAACAAGCCCGGTTTTTACGCCCAAGTTATTCTCAACAATATGGGATATTGTTACTGTACCTTCATCGCCCGCATTACCTTCATCGTAGAAGGGCACTAAATCCATACCCATAGGCGACTGACCAGGCCCATCACGTCGATAATTTTTATCCATTGGCGCAACCCAATATAAAGGAGTCGGTTTTGATGTTGCTAACAGCTTCGTACTTTCATCAGATACATTGAATTGCTTACTAAACAAACCGCCTATAACAATACCAGCCGTTAACATTACAAGTGAGGTAAAAAAAATTTTCATTGTAAGGCCTCTATTTTTTGCTGAGTGGTATTGGATGCTGAATAGGTCTGATTAGGCGTCCAATAAATTAGTTTGGATAACATCTTTTGCTGATCCACGATGATACGATTATATTTCAACCTAGCTTTCTGCTCCCTAAGATAGACTCTGACTGTACGGTTGAAGTCCATTTGAGCTGATTGGTAGGCCACAAGTATGCTGGCTTTTTGCTGTGTTAATTTAGGTAATATTTTCTTTTGATAGAGCTTGCTTTGATCAAGTGAGATGAGATAACTTTGCTGTACATCAATATATTCAAAAATCATATTTTTCAGAGCGTCATACTTAGAATTCTCAGCCGACATGCGACGTTTACTGGCTGAAAGAACCTTACTGTCCTGGCTATGAGCAGAAAAAAATGGAACTTGCACGCTCAGCCCTGCACTGAAAAAATCTGGACGATCTGATTTGTTTTCATTCTCACCACTTCGGAGTCCGTAACTCGCTTCTAAGCTCCAACGAGGGGAGTAAGATTGTTCCGCTAATTTAATGTTTTGTGTAGCAATATGAACACTATGAGCCTTATGCATTATATCTGGGTGAATTTCTAATTGAGCAGATAGAGATTCTTTTGAAATATTCGGATAGATAATTGGGTTGAAATCAAGGCTAAATTCTCCAGAGGTTATACTTTTTTGAGCAAAAACATTTAGTTTATTTTTAAATTCCGTGGATTTTTTTAGAGCATCAATACGTATTTCTTCGAGCTGAATTATTTCTAACTCTACTCCCAGTACCTCACTTTGGTTCCGCACACCTACCTCATACAAAGACTGTGTAATATCCAAAGTCTGTTGTAAAAAAGCTGCATCCTCTTCCAATATTTCTAAAGTTTTTTGCCAATACCAAGCTTCAAACCATGCTTGCTCGACATCACGTTTTAAACGTAACCAACGTCTATCTTTCATGGTGTATTTCATCTCAGATTTCATTTGTAGTGTGTCGTATTTAATTTGCAAAGTATCACCTGGGGGAATGGCCTGACGAATACCGAATCGAAGCTGCGTCATCGGTTCTTGATCAAATTCGAAGGTATCAGTAGGTAAATTTTGAGCGGATACAAATAAAGTAGGATCAGGGAAGTAATTATTAGAATTGGCTTCAGCATGATCAGCCTGAGCGTCAAGATCAAAACTAACGAGAGATAGATTATTTTCTCGGACCAAGCTGAGAGTTTCATTGAGCGTAAGTAATGTCTTTAAACTATCGGGTTTGGTACTTCTCTCTAAAAACGGCTCTGCAGAAGAAAGAGAAGCTGGCAATATTAAAACGGCAAATAATAAAGCCCAGCGAGCCTTACGGCTCATTATGGGAAAAGAAGACATATTTTTTCTACCTAGATTATCAACAAGTACGACGTTTAAGTCATATTCAAGCGATATAAAATTTATAACAAAAAATTTTAATTCTTCGAAAGCGTGCTCAACACTAATTTAACTAGGGGCTAAGTAAGAAGCCAATTCTGAGTCTGTGTTAAACAAAAGTAGAAGTTAAACAATTGGTGGAGGAAAGCTCGGAGAGGAAATGAAGCTAAGATAGTGATCTCGCAGATAGTTAAGCGAGTAAGTTGATATGAAAACCGGAGTGTTATTTATGCTAATAGTTGCTGTCGGTATATTACAACCTGAGGCACCACATTCACATGGTGTGTCACAACATTCAGCAGTATCACCCGCATCTTGTTGAGAGCTAGACATGTTTTTATCATGACAGCTAGCAGGCATTTCTGTTGTGCTATCCATAGATAAAAATACACTAGAGGAACTTTTATCTGTGATATTTATATTTGAAAATAAGGCATCCGCCGAGACGAGAATCGGGTTCAATAACATGGCGACTATAAGAAATAGACACTTTAATTTAGATGTTTGATTTATTTTCATATTCTCTGAATATGTCAGAAATTTCCGAGTTGTTCAAGTAATCTTGCATGTTTGTAATCTTTAATTAGAAAAGTATTACGTAGCTTAGAAACATCATAAAAGTTAAACCTTATTATTTATAGCTCGCCTTTGGACCACAACTTTATTAAATGGCAATGCAAAAATTAAGACCCTGTCTATACTTAAATTAGTCAGAAAAATACAAAGATCATCAATTAAATGTGTATCACCAATAAAAAGTACATCAAAGCTGTGACCATGAAATGTAAATTTGTTTTTAAAATAATTAACCTTTGCTTCATTATTTTGTTTACACAATATACGTTAGCTCAAAGCGCCCATAACTTTATATTAGATAACCAAACTATACCTGCATCACTGGGTGAAAATATGCTGTATATGGAGGATGCGGAGGGTTCACTCAGTTTCGATGACGTTCTCCTTGCAGATAGCTGGACGCCCTCCCCTAAAATTGGAGTTACGAAAGGATTTACCAAATCCTCTTTCTGGTTACGTTTCTCTGTTGAAAATAAGCTAGCGAATACCTACGATTGGAATCTAGAGTTTGCCTACCCACTCTTAGATGAAATCGAGTTCTATAGATCTAATGATGATGGACGTTATAGCAAAACTTTATTAGGTGACCATCAACCTTTTTCTGAACGTGAAATACATTATCGAAATGTCGTTATTCCAATTACTGCAAAAGCCAACCAAACTAATACATATTTTGTACGAATCAAAACGACCAGTTCGATGAATGCCATACTCAAAGCTTGGCCCCACAACACCTTTTATCAAGAGGTTGATTCGACCAAGTTTATATTAGGGCTATTATATGGTGTTGTTTTACTGGCTCTTTTCACGGCGCTTGTTAACTCTTTCTATTTAAAAGACCCGATGTACTTATGGCTAAGCCTGGCTTTCCTTGGAATATCACTTTATTTAAGTGGCGTAAAAGGTATTACCTTTCAATATCTATGGCCAAACTCAACTTGGTGGTCTGAAACTAACATTCCATTCTTTGTCAACCTTGGTTATGCCCCTGTTTTACAATACACCCGGTTGTTCATGGGCCTTAAAAAAATTGCACCAAGACTAGACAAACTATTTGTAGTCTTTATTTGGCTAGGTGTTCTAGGCGCGATATCCAGTCTTCTGTTTAGTTATGGCATTATGATTCGACTCTGCACCATATCTGCCTCAGTGATGAGTATTTTATGTATTACTGCTGGTACTTACGCATGGTTGAGAGGTAATACTTCTGCGCGCTTGTATGTTGTTTCTTGGCTAATTTGGTTTTTAGGTTCAATTACCTTTGCATTAACTGCTGCCGGTATTTTTCCAAGATCATTTCTGACAGCTTGGAGCCAGGAAGTTGGTTTTTTCTTTTTTGTTATTTTAATGACTATCGCTCAATTTGATCGATTCCTACAAACACGTAATTCTCATGAAAAAGAACAGCAATCTGCACTAAAAGCACTATCAAAAGCAGAGGAGGAATATCGGTCTCTTTTCGAAAATGCGATTGAAGGGATCTTTAAGTTAAATGCTAAAGGTGTGCTTCATAATGCTAATAAAACCTTCCTCGATATAACAAACGTTGAGAATTTAGATGTAATTAAACTTGAAAATTCACAGCCCTTTAGTCTCTGTTTTTTAGGCTTAGACGAAACAGATAAGTTAAAATCCATGCTTAACGATGAAGCAAACATTTCAGATTATGTTTCAAGCTTTAAAGACAAAGATGGGGAAATTAAATGGATATCCATCTCTATTCAAAAGATAGAAGACATTATAGATAAATCTGTTAGCTATCGTGGTTCACTTGCAGATATTACCGAAACCAAAAAGCGTGAATACGCCGAAAAACAACGCCATATGGCGGAAGCCTCTACACAAGCGAAAGATCAGTTTCTTGCCAATATGAGTGAAGAAATACGATCCCCTGTAAGTAGTATTATCGATTATACAAATCAGGCCTCTAATGTAAATTCAGATTCAAATATTGATGCTTTCCTATTAAAAATAAAACGCTATTCAGCAAACCTGTTAGGAACGATTAATGATATTTTAGACTTCTCTGAAATGGAAGCTGGAAAATTAGTTATCACCTACGCCCCTTTTAGTTTCCATCAATTGCTCGACAATATTTCTCATGTTGTGGGCGATAAAATTGATGAAAAAGGGCTGGAGCTACAAATCGATATCGACGAGGATATTCCTGCAACATTAATAGGAGATAGTGCACGACTTAATCAAATACTCACAAACTTAACTAACAACGCAGTCAAATTTACTGACGAAGGAAGTATATTAATTTCTTTAGAGCTTGTTTCTTTAAACAAGAAAGCAGGCACTATTACTCTTTCAGGTAGTGTTAGTGATTCAGGCAAAGGTATCTCACCACAAGAACAAACGCTCATCTTTGAAGCACAAACTAATTCAGGCGATAACATTACAATAAATTCAGGTTTTGGCTTAAGTATTACTAAACAACTACTTGAGCTGATGGATGGAAATATTAGTGTTAGCAGTCTCGAGGGCCAAGGTAGCATCTTCACATTTCAATTTTCATGCAGAATTGAGAGTCGAAAACACAACCTTCAAGAGCAACAATATACTAAAGCAGTAGAGATTCTCACCGATGTTGAGCCGATACAAACTGACGAACAATACATTATTGATTCCCCCTCCTTACCCTGCGAGCAAGAACAAAACCTAAAACAAGACTCAAGCCCTACTGAAGAAGCCGAAATTAGCATTGATCAAGCCGACGGGCTTGAGCGCTGCCAAGGTAACCAAAAGCTATATCTAAAATTATTCTCAGAATTTATAAAAAACTATAGCTCAACAGCTAAAGATATGAGGGTGTTACTAGAAAATAGTGACCTAATTTCGATTGCAAAACTTGCTCATACACTCAAAGGGCTATCAGCAAATTTAGGCGCAAAAAAACTATCAAAACTAGCAATGTCTCTTGAGAAAATAACGGCGTTAAATCAAAAAGAACAAATGACTTCGTTACAACTTTTTGAAACAGAACTAACGGCGGTCACCAAGGAAATGACGACGGCAATAAATAATTCTCCAGAGGACTTTATTGAACATACAACGATTGAAAATAAGTACCTTATTAATGAGCTTAGCGAAAAGCTTCGGGCATTAAGCTCAATGGTACATGAACAGAAAATGGATGCTTATGATGAAGCTCTTTCCATGTTAGCACGCTGGCCTATTCCTGAACATGAACCCTTATTAGGCGATATCTCAGAACTTCTGGATCTTTTTGATTTTGAAGGGGCTGGAAAAGGCATACAAGAATTAATAATTAAACTTGAAGCAGGTAATTATGCAGAATGAAAAACCAAGGGTTTTAATTGTAGACGATTCTC
>Ga0209290_1000204_pt1 | contig 54092 bp, 43 predicted proteins | sample EN1Hudsemesocosm_2_FD_184632 | JGI IMG/M metagenome (GOLD analysis project Ga0209290, IMG submission 184632) | Methane-oxidizing microbial communities from mesocosms in the Hudson Canyon - EN10B Hudson Canyon (SPAdes) (version 2) | ecosystem: Environmental > Aquatic > Marine > Cold seeps... | reverse complement strand
TTATCAGGCGACAAACACTTCCACACTTAAAGACACTAAAGTGTTTTATTTTGTTCAGGATAATTCAACCAATTTCAGATTTAAGTGAGCGTTGGCTCTTGAGAAAAAGCGCTCATTTTCTATCAAGAGCTATATGAGGAGGTAGGCATTAATTGTCTTCGTTTATTTGTTTGCGGGGGCGTCAAAGCAGATATAATCAGAACCTTGGCTTTAAAAGAGAAAATATATATTTAACTCTATATAGCTGATGAGCCAAATGAAAAAGGTTTCTATCATAGTAGTAATAATCGCGGCCAAGCTGTATTTTATTAAGAAGCTATGCCGATCACTCTAACCCATAATCACCTAAATACCGTTCGACAATTTCTTGCTGTATATTAGATTTCAAGGTGATTTCCAATTGTTTATCGAACTTATCTCTTAACGTTTTGTTTTTAAACGCAACGCTTGCTTTTACTGGTTTTATTAAGGCGTACTGATTAAAAATTTCTATAGGTCTTTTCTTATCATTTATACGGTAGAAATAATAGAAAATATACTGGTCAAGCACTGCAAATGTCACACTTTTTCGCATAATCATCTCAGGAATGAGCTTCATGTCGAATATTTCATGGTAGTTTGAACTTCGTGAAAGCTTTACGAATTCAGGGCCAAAATAGCCAGGCGCTCCTTGAAAGGTAACGATGGACTCCCCTGATAGGTCGGCTAATCTTTTTGGTGACTTGCCACTCTCTTTTAATGTAAAAATCATTGGTTTGTAGTTGATGAAGGGTTTTGATACAAAGAAACGATTCTCATTTTCTTGGTTGAAAGTTGGTGTAACTGCATCAACTCGACCAGCTTTTACTTCTTTAATCGCCCGAGCCAAACTCATAAATGTAAAACTAACCTCATAGCCCATCTCATTTAATACGACTTCTGTAATATCCAGATCAATACCGTGAGACGGGCCATCTATAATATGAGGTGGTCCCTCGCTGCTGGCAATTGTAATAAATTTGTCGCTGGCTAAGCTGAGATTAATGCCAAGCATAGTAAGTAAAACGAACAACAATGTAGTGTAAGACTTCTTTTCTTTTTTTGTTCGCATTTTAAAGAACCTCTTAGATTTGGCTCGTAGAATTTCAAAATGAAATTTCAAGTGTCAGAGCATATTCCATCAATGTGAAATGCCAAGCCTGGTCCTAATGCTTTCCTTTTAGCGCCTGGCAGTGTGTTTGTAATCCAGCTGGATATGAAAAGTGGTGCCGATCTCGGGATCCGAAGTCAAGGCTATTTCGCCATGGTGATGTTCGGTAATAATGAAGTAAGAGAAACTCAGACGCTTGCCCGCGTCATATTCGGCCCCTGGGTTGTAGGGTTCATTGCTAAAATAGGGTTCAAAGATGAACTGATGCTCTTCTGACGAGAGGCCGAGTCCATTATGTTTTACCTTTATCCACAAAGCGTCGTAGTTTTTACTTACATTAATGGAGATTCTAGGGATACGTTCGCTGGGCTGGTTGGCCACGATAGCATAGAAGGAGTGGCGCAGCAGCGATAGGAAAACCTGTTGCAATTCCGAAGCAAAACCGGGTGCTTGGGGTAGACCCTCCTCATAATCGCGCAGTACTTCAATCTGACTGAACTTTAGGCCATTTGGTATGCCAAAGGTACCTTTGGCCATATCCAGTGCATGATCCATGACTTCGGTTATGTTGATGCTTGGCTTAATATCACGCTCACTGCGCGCGAATTCTAGCAGGTTGTGGGTGATGGCCACAGCTTGCTGGCTGCGTTCTTCGGCATCGCGTAAATAATGCGTCAGTTTCAGAATCGCTTCAGGCTCGACGCCGTCAATGTGGATGGCTTTATCGAGCGCCTGTTGCACGTCTTTAATGATCGCCTGCAAAGGAAGGTTGAGATCGTGAGCCATGATGGAGGCGAGTTCGCCCATGGCAGACATTTTGTCTTTCTGAATCAATTTGTTTTCAGACAACACTTGTTGCGTTACGTTGTCGATTAGAATCACCACGCCGGTATCGCCTGCGCCTTGCAACGGATAGAGAGTGATCTCGTAATGAAATTGGGTGCGTTGTGTTCGGCGCAGTGAGTGGGTTTTATGATCTAGTAATGCAGCGTTGACCTCTTCTCTAGTGACAGGAATGATCGGGTAGGCTTCCCAAAGGACACTGTTCAGGGCCTTCTCGGCTGGCAAGCCAGTAAGCTTCTCGGCGCCCTTGTTCCACTGTGTAACCACGCCTTCCTTGTTCAGACCGACCAGCATCAGTGGCATCGACTCAAGGATGCTCTTGATATAGGTTTCGGACGCGTGCAGGCGCTGGGTAGTATCACGATGACCCGCTATTTCGCCCTCCAGCAGTTCATTGGCCTGGTGCAGCATTCGATTCGATTCATTCAGGTTAGCGGTGCGCTCTTGAACACGTTGTTCCAGTTTGTCATTGATCTCTTTCAGGGCGCGACGGCTGAAAAACAGATGATGGCCGGTAATCGACAGCAGCAGAATTAGTATGCCACTTGACCAGTTAGCGATGTACTGCCATTTGGTGCTGCCATCTTCGAATTTGAAATAGTTGAGTAAACCGGCAGCCGCTGGGTGGCTGTAGAGGGCTAAAATAACGGGTGCGGCGAGCCGAAACAGAGTGAAGCTGAATTTATCCATAAATGCCTTGTATTGTTTAGCTATATTGTCGGTTGGAAGCCGGCGCTTGCGTTGATAAACTTTAGGGAGCGCCGGAAAATTTAATTAGATGGTTTTGATATTATGACGGAGATTTCGCGCACAAGGTAGATCTGATCGAAAGAATAAAAAAGAATCTTTAGTACCGTATCTCTGATCAATGAAGAAAGCGGTAAGCAGCTTAATCAGAAGTTTGTTGAAGCATTCAATGAAATCATTCGACATAGAGATATCAAACGTTAAAAAAAGCCTGTTTATTGCCACAGTTTGCAATCTATAGAGAGCTTGCCCATGGCTTTAATTCAGAATTGATAGATCGGTGACCGTTAGCGATAATATTACGCCCGTCAAAATCACACGAGATCCATAGCCATAGCAAAAGCAATGGCTATCTATACTTCCAAAGGTCGATAAATTAAGAGAAAAAGGGATACCTTTTCTTAGGTGATAGCTACGCCTAAAAAATGCTAAATTTTAGACTTATTGATCCATGGGCTAAGTGGCTTGTTCTGGCATGGCACATAGTGTGAAACAGAATTACATAAACACCAATTTTAATTTTACTGCTTATTCCTGCAAGATCATGCATTTGGTTATAACCTGAATCCTGGGTGAGTCCGATATTGTGGCTAGAGTGTATTGTGTTTAATAGTATTTAATAAGTTTGGTTACTCATTTGATAGCAAGCAGAGCCAAACGAATTAAAGCCCATTAATAATACTAAATTTTTATGAAAAGAAAGGGGGGGCATAGACCCAGGCTCTTTCTATTGTGCTGAGCGTTTTCGTGCTACAGGTTATTACACCTCAAGCAGACTTTAACCTATCGCTTGCCTTGCCATGTTAAAAGCTTCGGCTGAATGCATAGCGGAATGCGCAGATACTTGCATAAAGCCACCAGGATTAATTGAGTGGTTTGTAACTCCAGGGATTTTGAATCCAACGTTATATCCCAGATTAGTACCCGTATTAACGGCATTACGCGCTTTAGCACCTTGAACTTGAATGTAGTCATGTGGATGACTAAATGTTCTTATACTATGCAGATTATTAGCAAGGCTTTGGGTCCACGCGGAATCGGAGCCAGACATGATAGGGCAAGCGAACAAATAGGCGCGCACGCCTGAACGCTGTCCGGGTGTTAAACCTTGGAGTAGGGCATAGCCAAGTACATTACCTCCATGACTATGAGTAACAACGGTCGTAGTGCCATCAAATGTAGCTAGGCACTGCCCTAAAATTAATGCGCCTTCCACTCTTCCTGCTCTAAAATCATCACCGGACCAGCCGTATGAATATAGGCGGGCTCCAGTATTACCGGCAAACTTTTTTAGAGCGGTTATGTCATCGTTTGAAAGACCACTTCCTGTCATATTTTCAGAGAGACCGTTGAATTTTTTGTTACCTGCGTAGGTTCCGTGTACGTATATTATTCTGTCCATTGCTCATTCCTTTTTTTATTACGACGAAGACGCTTTCCGCTCTTACGGGAAATTTCTATGATTGTGCTTCATTGAATTGAAAACTACAAAGAAAACCAGACACTATCTTTATCGGACATCTTGAACAATTAAGGTGTCAAAGCCCTTTCCCCTAAACTTGAATGTTTAGCTATATAAGTGGCTGCATTGAAAGCTTTAGCAGTCACTTAAAAATCAATAATTATCTTTTTTTAGTTATTTTTTAATACGTAAGGTTTGAACCTCCTTATGCCTTAAAATGGCACCAAGAGGCTTATTAGTGCTATTTCAAGCTTTCAATGTCAGGCTGATTTGGCCTAATTATCGTGATTTAACTTGTGGCGATAATTTTAACTTCATAGCCAAAGCACTACCTTTTGAGTTCATGAAAGCTGATGCCGAAACTACAAAAGCGATACCTTTTGATTCGCTAAAGTCTGAACTAAGTTAGCTTTCCGTAAGTATTTGAAACCGAGGCGCGTGAGCTAAAGGCGGCCCTTAGTCAATATTGGAAAAGTACTGGGGATGAGTTAAAAACGATGTCTTTTAGAGCGACATAAGATCAAGAGTGAAGAGCTCCGTTTAACAAAGAAGACCCAACGAAGATTTTGAGAAAAAAACATTCTTTTGATAAACCATAGTGCTATTAGTTTATTTAAATCAAAAATACTTAATTATCCATGTAAAACGGCTTCGACCTCTTATAATTTATAGCGAATATTACTGAATGGATTAGTTAATTATTAATAATCGTTCTATTTTTGTTGGACCTGCCATCATGACTAATCATCTTTTAAGAGTGACTGTCCTCATTTAGTTTCAATCCTTATTAGTATTTTTTAGGCTATTCTTATAGTCTACTATTTAAGAAAATAGGGAAACGTTATAAATGCTACGATTTATTTTATCGAGTCTGATTTTGGCTTTATTTACAGGATCGGTATTTGCTCAAGAAAAGGAGACAATACGTTGGCTGGGGTGGGAACAAGTTCCTAATTTTATTACTCACGGAGACTATAAAGGTCAAGGTATTGGAGACTCTTTGACGAACACATTACAACTGAAGTTACCTCAATATAACCATGAAATGGTCATCAGTAATACCCGAAGGTACAATATACTAATTCGTGAAGAGAACGTCTGTGTTGCTTGGGCCTGGATCGTCCCAGGAAGTGAAGAATTTAGAATCCATAGTAGAGCGGTTTCGCTGGCCCCTAGAACGGGAATTCAAATATTGAAATCAAAACAGCACCTGTTTGGCAACCCAGGCGAGACCCTTTCTTTAGCAAAACTTCTGTTGAACCCTAACATCAAGCTAGGTTATTTAGAAGAAATGAGCTACACCAAAAAAGTGCATGCATTATTGGAAAAATACAGAGGTAAGGACAATATCCATTTTTCTTCAAGAGGCGAGGTTGAATTCAACCTATCGATGCTGGATAGAAATCGTTTGGACTATTTCTTCGGGTTTTCCGCACAGGCTATTTTTGATGCTGAAGTAAAGGGTATTCTAAATAAGTATCAGTTTTATAATATTGAAGAAATTGATATGTTCATGAGCATGCATACCCATTGTTCAAAAACACCTTTCGGTAAAAAAGTCATGTCGGAAGTAAATAAAATTCTCACACAGGATCTATTGATGGCGCATCTTGCGAGGGTAGAACGGTGGTATGGTCAAAACAAGAATTACAGAAAAGTTTTTATTGATTATGTTATTAATCAAAACCCCAACAAATTGGTAAGCAATCCAGAGTATTGATTGCGGGTTAATTAAAGTTCCGCTTCAACTTCATATTACGCACTTTTAGTGGTTGGCCAGATTGTCCTGAAGCAAAGAATTGCTACAACCAAAGCTCTTGAGCATAAACAAAATTAAAAAATCACCTTTAGGTTTATAGTACTAGTCTATACTTTTGTATTTATACCTACGACTAATATTTCGGAGATTGAGGGTGAGTAAATTCTTACTAATTGTACTCTTAATTGTTGTTTGCTCTAATGGATGGGCAAAAGAGTTAACCGTGATGTTTGGTGACTCACGACCTCCTTTCATATCTCAAGACCCGCCTAGCGGAATATCATATGAACTATTCAAACTTATCTCTTCTAGACTTCAGTGGGATTTTCAAGCGCAGTTTGCTCCAAATAAACGCATGGAGTATGAATTATCTAATATGAAAGTAGACGTAATAGTTGAAGTTCAGAAGGACAATGATAACGTGTTCTATTCTGATCCTTATATAGCATACCGTAACTTTGCGGTTAGTCGTTCACAGGATAAAATTGATTTTTTAGATTATTCTGATTTAAAGGGTCGGTCAGTTTGTGCATGGCAAAATGCTACAAAGAATCTTGGTGCTGAATTTGAAAAGCAAGTTTCCACTTTTAGTGCTTACAAAGAGTTTCCTCTTCAAGAAGATCAAGTTCGTTATTGGCTGTCTAAGCAGTGCGAGGTCATTATCATAGACGATACCTTATTAAAGTGGTGGATCAACGCGCTTAACCCCGCTTTTGAACAGCGTAAAAGGGGGATGGATGAAAACTTAGTTTTCGCTCCATTACCAAGCCAAAAGTTGTGGTGGTATGTAGCATTCAGCAATGAAAACCTTAGAGATAGTTTTAACTTAGAGCTTCAAAACGTTTGTTCTAATCAAGAATATGAAAAGATTAGAGAGCAGGTCGTGATCAAGAACTAATAGGTAACGCTAATATCATAGTTAGCACTATAAATAGATTGCAAAAGGATCAATCCAGAAGACATAGGTCTGTGCCCGTTAGCGATACTGTTTCGCATGCCAAAATCTTACGAGGTCCATAGCCAAAGCGTTACCTTCTGGGTTCGTGGGCAACTGATGGCGAAAGTAGAAAAGCGATACCTTTTGATTCGTTAAATTCTTAATTAAATTAGCTTTACGCAAGTATGTGAAACGGAGGCTCTTAAGCAAAATCGTTCTCTTTTTGAAAGGAGGTAAAGCGCTGGCTAACGACCTAAGCGAACCATTTCAATATTCAAGAGTCTTCCTTAAATCAGCTTTGCAGAGGTGTATTGAAGATATACCTGTATACGGGAAGTGACCCTATATTGAGTATTTTTATTTAATGGAGTTTTTTGGTGGGGTCTTGCGCGCCCCTCAAAAAAAGGGGGCGCTGTAAAAATATATCTATTAAAGATTGGTTAGCGATAGCTAATTATTAATAATGTTTTTTAACTCAGGGTTACCTTCCAATAAAAAGCATCTATTTAATTTAATGTCGACATCATTCTTTGTATTAATTTGGGGGGTATAATCTTTGATGAAAAGCGAGATTTCTTGAAATTTATTAATTGAAATAGAGCTTGTTTCTACAAAACCACCGCTAATCGAACGAATATCATCTGTGTTATATCCTTTGTCTTTAAAATACCAAAAAATGCAATTTGCATGTGCATATTTATATAAAGTATCAGTATCGTTAACTTTCAAACTTGACGCGCAAGCTACCAATGATATTGAAGCAAGAGTGAGTAAGCCAAGAAGTTGAAGCACTTTCATCTAAAAAGACTCCCAAAATAAAATACTGCTAGACTTGCCGCCATAATCTGAACCTACACATTGTTTTCCGTCCCACAAGTCAGCATGACCTGTGGCATCAGACCACCCAGTTACCACAAAAATAATAATTCCTTTTTTACCCGCTAATTCACTTTTGTAATCTGAAGGTGTAAGTGGTTTAGGTTTACTGTAAATTTCAGTTAAATATTGAGTCATGACCTTAACACGAAAAATATACCAATTCTTTTTACCACCAGAAGATACCTGAATTACATCATCACCTTTTGAATCTTTGGTTTTATAAAAAGGGATTTTATGCTCAACCTCAGAAAAGTTTAACGCTTTTGATATTCTTGTTGCGCAAGCATTTGAAAATACACCGATATCGTAATTTAGCTTAACTTTTCCGCCAATCTCAGTAAAAACTGTAGCGCATCTTTATTTGGAAAGTTTGCCAATAGTGACTTCCATGACGGTAATTTCTTCATTTACTACTCCTTTTTTGAATAACATTCCATGATTACTAAAATATCTATACTGAAAGCTCTTAGATGTACTCCTACAAAAATTATAGAGCTCATTTTATTACACTTTCTGAATTTATTCTGTGACAAAGCAAGTCGTTTTTCGTTATACAAAAGTATAATAATGATCGCTTTCTGTACAAAATTATATTAAGAGCAATAAAGTACGCTGCTATTCGTAAAACGTTGATAGCCTAAATATGAATTACATCACGACCTAATAATTCAGATATCAATCTGCTCAGACAATTCCAGTGCATCATCAACTTCAACACCTAAGTAGCGAACTGTACTTTCAAGTTTTGTGTGGCCAAGTAAAATCTGAATCGCTCGCAGATTTTTAGTCTGTTTGTAGATAATTGAGGCTTTCGTTCTTCGAAGTGAGTGCGTTCCATATGCCGACTTATCCAGGCCAATACTCTCAACCCATCCGTTAACAATATTTGCATACTGCTGGGTTGATAGGTGGTAGCCTAAGGATATACAACTAGGAAACAAATAGTCCATTGAGCGCACATGTGCTTTCGCAATCCACGCCAACAGGGCTTTTTGAGTCTTAGGGGTGATTTCAAATTTAACTGGCTGCTTAGTTTTTTGCTGAAGCACAATAGAGCGAGTCTTAATTTTATCACCTAAAGAAACATCTTTAACCGTTAGCTTAACGAGGTCACAGCCTCTAAGTTTGCTGTCTAATGCAAGATTGAACAGCGCAAGGTCCCTTATCTTATGCGCCATATCCAGATGAATACGTATAGCCCAGATTTGTTCAGGCTTTAGCGAAAGCTTTTGGCCAACGACTTTACCTTTATTCCAGGCAATTCTTGGCTCGTTACTTTTAAAGAATGACATATTTTGTACTCCTTTTTTCTGTCAAGGAATATAAACTATGAACCCTATGGAGTGTTAATAATATACAGCTGTATAGGGTTAGCATTATAGAGGGATCGCCATTGGTTCAATCAAAAATTAATAGGTCTTTGACCATTAGCGATACTATTTCGTCAGTCAAAATTTCACGAAATTCATAGCCAAAGCGTTACAATTAGAGGCTCAGAAAACCTATAGCTTTGGGCCGAAAAGCGATACTTTTGTTTTCTCTAAAGTCGGAGCTGCATTATCTTTTATCGTCTGGAGTTTGTACGGCTCTGCTTCATCATAAAAACCATGACCTAGCATTTCCCGAATGGTTCGATGGTTATTGACCATTTCAAGCAAGCGATTGTAATTCAAATTCAGTCGCAACAGCCCCATCACCAATATTCTCCATAGCCCCATACTGGGACGGCCATTATTCGCATCCACATTTTCTAGAATTAGCGTCTCTAAAATGAGAAAAACTTCAGCTCGAATGGTTTTATTGACATACAAAAATTGTAACCCTGTCAGAGTCTGGGGAATATCATCGTGAGAGCGTGGGTCAAATTTGATACTGGCAATATCGATTTCGCCGAGTTGAAGTTGATTTGCTTGTACCTGTCGCATGGCTTATTTCTAACGAAGTTTAGGTTAAATTGGCTGTTTCGAGGGGTGTTATCGCAGATATTGAGGCAAATCGGGGAAGCTTCGAGCTATTAATACGAGTATTTCCGTATTATTTTCAATGATTTAGATGGTTTCCGTCCCGGCACTAACTAAACACACCCTATATTTTAAGAATACAGAGCGTGTTTAAGATTTAATGAATCATTACTAAAGTATTAATAACCGTAAGCACATTCTGCAGTAGGATCAATTTCTAACAAGAAACCTTTATTTGACTCACCTGCACCATTAATCCCCACACCGGTTATATATAAACCGTTTTGTGAAATAGACACCGCTTGTAAATCAGTCCAACCCTGAAGATTACCATTATTTTGGATCACAAAATCATCGATATTTCGATTTGTTTCAGTCCAAGAAGTCCAGATTGTAGAATCAGAAGGGTTAGCGCTATTATGAAGACTTGAACTAGCATCACCCGACATATCTTGAAAATGTGTACCTGTCTGACTAGCAATGATATCTCCACTATTTGAAATCAATCTCTTTCTATTGAAAATATCCCAACCAGTATCTTCATTGACTATCGTCTGATCTGTTAAATCTACAACCCAATAAGATCCCCATATTACGCCCGCATAGCGACCATTTGGACTAAATGCTACGACATTTCCAGAACCCAATTCAGGAGCTGTCAAGGGTACAATAGTCCAGACACCATTTTCATTCAAAACACCAACTGCTATTTGGTTGTTCTTTTTTGTTAACTTAACCGCATTCCCATCTTTCGAAGCGATATGCATATCAATGTCATTGGGGTAGTAACCAGAGAAGCCTAGGCCTGAAACACCAGAATACTCAGATCCTGATTTAACCATACGTCGCCCTTGACCATTTTCAGTACAACGCCACAAGGTATTAGAGCCATCTCGTGAAATATTCATGATATGTGTTGGTTCGAGCGTTGAGCCAATATCACAATCTTTTGAACCTAAGTTGTAAGTTGTTTCATTATTCCAAACAAATACATTTCGGGTGTCTTGATTGACCGCCAGTACATCGCCATTATCACTAACACCCATGTAACGTCTATCATCGGGATTGCCATTTTGGCCATTGCCATTTGTTCTGGTTGAAATGGTCACATCATCTATAGGTATGAGTGTCACAGTCGCTGAATTGGCAGCCATGCTTGCACTACATAATATAGATAGAGATATCGCACTTCTAAGGGTTAGTCCTTTTAAATTACTTTGCACTTTATATATTCCTTATATAAAAATATTATTATTGAAAACCTTTAATTCACATTTGAATTAAAGGTTTGATTATTTTAGATAAAACACAAAAATAAAGTATTCACTTTCGTCACAAATATTTTTTGTTAAATCGAAATAATAAACTTATCTTTTACTAACCAACTCAAACTCCACCGAAAAAATCACCCCACTACTATCAGGTCTATTTTTTCCTTCGAGCTTCGCTTTATGTTGATCACAAATAAGCTTGGCTATATGCAAACCCAAGTGAATACTTGAGCCACTCGAACGAGTCGAGACCATCGGTGAAAATAAGTCTTCTGCGCGCTGAGTCGAAAGTAAAGGACCATCGTTTTCGATACAAACGCTACTATATTTTGGCTTGCGTTGTATGTTGATTAACACCTTACTGTTTTCTGTAGAAAAACTTTTCGCGTTATCAAGTATTTTGTCGAACAGTTGCTCGAGCCTACTACTATCTCCTTGAATAAAAGTCGGTTTTGTACCCAAGTCCTGGCATTCAATGGCTTCGCCCCATATTGACAGCTAGCCATCAAGAAAATCGATTAAATCGAGGTTCACCAATTCTTCTTGAATGGCACTTTCAAGGCTGGCTGCCTCTGTCAGGTGAAGAGTAATCGAACTGATTTGCTCAATACCTGTATCAATCTTGCCGATGTAGTTATTCTTGGCAAGCTCTGGCTGCTTATCCAAAAGTTTCTCTAAAGAGGTTCGAAGCTTGTTCAGCGGATTGGATATTTCATGGCGTAATGTTTGAGGAATTCCCTCCAGAAAGCTCACATACGAATGCTGCTTTTGAAGTAAAGTTGATATGCTGCGAGATAAGTCACCAATTTCATCTGAAAATTTCGGCTTGCCTGTATGAGGTTTTGTGCATAAACGGCAAATAAATCGCGTTCAGGCCATTTCAATATATGCAAAAGACAACAGGTATCGCTTTGCGGCCCAAAGCTATGGGTTTTCTGAAACTCTAAGAGGTAGTGCTTCTAACTCATTTCGTTAGTTATGCCAACTAACGAAATGGTTGACTTGTTCCGCTGAAGCTCAATGACACAGTGTCTTATTTACCGACATTTTACCGCTTGATCAGGCTTAAATAGTGTCAGGCCTTCACTTTAAAGCAGGCATCAAAAACAGGCCGATTGATGCGAACTAAATTGATTTAATAGAAGGGTAACCTTAGTCATCTGATGTCTGTAATTGGCACAACCGAACTAAGCCTCGATTAATCTCGGGGCTTTTTGGTCGTTTAGGGTTATGTGGCCGACGAAAATGGCTGATGAAATTTATTAGATTCATCAGCGTCCGTAGTTGAAAGTACAGCCGACATTACCTTACTCGCAATGGTGCTGGTATATTGAGGGAGACCTGAGAGATTACTGCTTAGTAATCATCGTTAGTGATGTTGCGACTGAGATCGCTAAGAATATCGTCGTGTGACAAATAGCTGTCTTCCGCTTCAGGTAAGTTTTGGAAAGAGTGTTCTACGTCTATTTGCATCTTCAGGTTTGGATGCAGTTGCTTCTCTGGCTCTAAAAGGCTTTCATACGCGTGCATGAAATTATTGGCATTTATATTACCCCGCAGAATTTCGTCAAAAATGCTGATGTAAATTTCGGGTCCGCTATTTTCAACGGCGAGTAGCTCAAAACTTTTTTTGAAGTTATCCTCAATGCTCGGAAGCCAGCTTTCGATTCGAAGACTTATCTTGCCACTGAATTTCTCCAGCATGGTGTCAGTAACCTCACTGAATTCTCCGGAAAAAATATCGGGTTTGTCAATGTAGGAAAACAGAAGAGCTTTGAAGTCATCATAACTTTTATGACCAATAGCATGACGCTTCATGAGTGCTTCAAATACGGATAGCTGAACATCCGCCTTTATGGTCATCTCATCAATATCATCGGTATCGATGTCCATAGCTGACAATGGATTTTTAAACTTAGCCGCAATGTCTTTTAACAGATTAGCGTCGAGCTGTTCGGTCAAGAGTGATTCATGAATCGCTGCTATGTCTTTGTATTCGCTGTCGCTGTATTGATAGTTAGCCAATAATGTGGCGCGATCGGCTTCGGCACCATGGGCCTGGAATAGGTTGTTTACACTCTCCCAGCCCTTACGGAAACAGATTATAATTGAATCCTCTAATAGGATTTTTCTCGCGGTAAGGGTATCGCCTCCACACAGTTTCAACAGTCCAAGTGTCGTTACGCCCAGTACAATGGAGCAAGACTTCTTTAGGTCATGACTTATAACAGGGGAAAAGAAGTTCTTGGCAATTTTTAACGACATGTCGACCAACTGGCTTTCTATTTTTGCTAGTTGTTCCTGAGTCAGAGATCCGCTTTCAACGGCATCACTAATCATCAACAATATGAAGGGTCTCGCCCTGACTTTATCAAGATTCATGTGGTATTCTCTTTTTATAATGGCTCGAACATATCGTCAGTTTCGTTACTGATTTCGCCCACTCTGATGTTATTCGCCTGGGATTTAAGAATGGCTTCAATTTTCTCAAAGTCACCACGCTCAGAGGTGGCAAGAATAGCCTCATAAATTGACGGGTTAAGCGATTTTATCTTAAGTAGTAATTCTTCATCGCTGCCGGAAACCGGCTCTTCCGAATGATCGATAGAATCAAAATCAAACCCAATGAAGGGCAGTGAGAGATACAGAATTCCAGTTTCTGACTCCATGATGGCTGCCAGTATTGCTGACTCCCTTTCTTCGTCATCACTTTGCGTAAGAAATATTTGGGATAGCATTGATTTTACTGAGTCTTGTGCGTTAAAGGCACCTTTTTGAAACTCATGTTCCCAATACGAAGGTTCTACATCCAGCATATTTCCTATTGTTTCTGGGTCCATCAACCATGCAGCTATCGATGGGATGGTAGCGTCGAACTCCCGCAGAATTTTTGCAACGCTCATGATGTCTAGCTCAGAAATTACAGCGATCATAGTTTGGTCGCCCTCGGTGGAGGCAATTTCCTCTAAAATATCACCACCATTGCGACCACTCTCATGGGTAATTGCAACGACCTTCTCAGCTAAAACGGCTATCTCTTGGCTCAAAATATAATCCTGTCAACATCTGTGTAGTGTTAAATTTCGTCAAAACATTCGTGCTCTTGACCTTGGTATTCATCGTGTTCTTGACCTTCGTATTCGTCGTGCTCTTCGTGTTCTTCACTGCCATCTTCCTCAGCGTAGAACTCTTGCGTTATCGCGCCTAATTCATAAAAGCAGAGAAGGAGTAAAGCCATTTTTAATTGATGCTGAAACTTATCAGATAACGTCGACAGTAAAGCCCGATATTTTTTATGTATGTTGACGCAGGTTTTTACGTCATCCCATTCGGGCTCTGAATGTGAACTTAAGGGTGATAATTTGGCGCAATCCACCTTCACGACGAACAGTAAACATAGGGCGAGTTGGTCAGGCATACCGGCTAAAAACCCCGGTGTCTTGTTTAACTGTGCTAATAAGCTATCAATATAATTTTTAAATAAATCGGGATCCTCTGGATCCTTATAAGATTCTATATTTTCAGTCAGCATTCGATAGTCGTCAGCCAAATAGTCTGGTACAAAAACGATCTTAGACATGATACCTCTTAAGTATTTAATACTCTGTTCCAATAGGATTTAGTGAACGACTTGGGGTTCATGACCTCGGTGTATTCCTGTTCGATGTATATCTTCCGCTTTTTAGGGTCAGATATAACATTGTACGACTCTTGAATTTTCTGGAAGCGTTCAACGGCATCGTCCGACTTATTTCTATCTGGGTGAAATTTTGAGGCTAAACGTCTGTAGGCCTTTTTAATATCATCTTGCGAGGCTGATTTTTCAACCTCCAACACTTCAAAATAGTCCAAATTCATCTCCACAATATTTCATTGGGTATTCATTGTTTGGCGAACAATATTAGTGCAGCTTTACGTGTATTGTCGAAAGCCATGAGTAATGCCGAGGGAGGATACGGGTTCACTTAATAAAAGGCTTAGCGCCTACTGAGTAGCTTCAAAGGATTGGATTTCAATCGAGACAGAGGATTAAGACGTTTCAGATTGAGCCGAGTACCATTTACCGCCTAGTACCGTTTCCTTCCTAGATAGGCGCGATTATGAATGAATACGGCCTCTGTGTCGACCATAGTTAAGTTAATGGTTGGCTGTTAATATTCCGTACCATGACTAGCCTGAACCCACCACTGCCCATCGTCCGTTCATGGCACATTTCGACGGGTATTAATTTCAGCTTCATCAATTAACAATAGATCCTTTGTCACCCATAGCACCCCAAAGCCAGATGCCTTGAAAACAATTAAACTTTAATCACCCTAAGTACTTGCACAACATACTGCTCATTAAAAATCACTGCCGAGAATGCTACCGACGATAATCAATAGGCGTAACCCCTGACCAATGAATAAAAGCAGTTCTAAAACCATGCACATCCGCATAACCCATCGACTCAACCGTTAACAACGTAGACAAGGAAACCAAAGGGTCAGTCTCTGTTGAAGACTGAGCTACCGGAAAAGTGTACCCGCCACTTAAGTTTATCTAAGAATTTTTGAATAATAACGATCGTTAATAACGCCTTCCTAGCGGTTCTCTGACGCACTGAAAGGTAGCGCGTTGTGCGCTCATAGTAAGCGGTTTACTTTCTAACAGAAAAGGACGGATATTGCTCAAGAGCCTTGGTTAGTAATTTTTAGTATCAGGATAGTCTGGCCAAGCGCTATCATTTTTGAAAACTAGAAATGAGTAATTTTATTTACTTGGTTAAGGTTTATTCTGACTAACCCAGATTTACTATTAATAAAATGTTACAAGTTGCAAAGTTTCTACAACATATATCTTTTCAGTCAGGCGCTATGATTAATTTATTGAAGTAAGGAGAAGCGATTCAGGCCCGCTGATCCCGAACGAACAGTTTTGAAATTTTTATTTTATTTTTCTTTCCCGGTTTTTACCGGGTTTTTTATGCCTGAAATAAAGTTTTACTATCGATAAACGCTATAGAGTCTGTGGGTTCGAAACTTAAATTAGCGTAAAAAATAGTGTTTTATCATAGCTTGCCAAAGGTTCGACCCTTAATTGATAGGTCTGTGATCGTTAGCGATACTATATTATTAGTCAAAATTTCACGTATTTATGTCGCAAAACCAGACGTTATGTAAAACAAAATCAAGTAGAATAAATACAGCCTATTAAACCCACAAAAATTAGATGTGTCTACTTTTTGTGGGGAACACCACGATTTATTTAACTAATAAATCAACACATATAAACAAACCACAAGCCATAACCAAATGCTCTTTCGGACTCGCTCCGTTCGCGCACAGAGCACTGCGTTATGCCAAAGAGAGTCTAGTTTTATGCCTGAACCCGATCCAGCGAGAATCATGACCTTTGCATCGCCGAAAGATCTCGGCCGGTGGCTGAAGGTTAATCACGCCATCGAAAGTGAATTGTGGGTGAGGATATTTAAGAAAAAGACTGGGATTCCGAGTGTGACTTGGGACGATGTCGTGATTGAGATGCTGTGCTGGGGCTGGATCGATGGCGTCAAGAAGTCAATCGATGACCAAGCCTATCTCCAGCGGGTCACTCCAAGAAAAGCGCGAAGCAATTGGTCAAAAAGGAACAGAGAGCATGTGGAGCGTTTGACAAACGAGGGCCGGATGACGGAGTCAGGGCTCGTGCATGTTCGTGCCGCTAAAGGAGATGGCCGGTGGGAGAACGCCTATGCGGCTAGCGAAATGAAAGTGCCAGCGGATTTCCTCGCATCACTAGAGAGCAATCCGAAGGCGAAACAATTTTTTGAAACGCTCACTAAGTCGAGTCATTATGTAATCGCGTACGGATTGACAAGCGCGAAAAAAACCGAAACCAGGCAGAGGCGATTTGCAAAATTCACAGATATGCTTGTCCGCGAAGAAAAGCCGACTTAAGCTTCAAAAAGACGAAAAAGGCATAATGATTGTTGAACGGACCGGCAGGGTCCGTTAAATGTTCTGTTCTGTTCTCTAGCACCAATGTCTTATTAGTCGTGTGGGTTCAATTGATCAACGCAACACACTATTTTTTAAAAAAAGCATCGTGATAAATTTCAAATTTCGTTTGAATTGAGTTTAAATGATTAATTTAAGACCTTTAATTATTTTGATATCTCGTTTTCTGCTCTTCGGTTTATAATGCTCAATTCCAATATAGACAAATTACAGTATAAACTGTCACCTAAGTTGAGACTTTCATACGCAGTATGTCATTTTTGAGTATGAAAAATAATAATTGTACTTGGGTGTAAATGGTTTTAATTTTTATACACCCTGATTAAGCATGTTGGAGAAATTTGTGCCGATTACAGGTGAGTGTTTTTGTGGAGCAGTGAAGTATCGAGTAGATGGCGCGCTCAGAGACGCCACGTCCTGTCATTGTTCTCGTTGCCGAAAAGCATTTAATGCACAGGCATCCGCGGCAGCATTTGTGGAATCAACGGAGTTTAAATGGTCATCAGGTGAGAATTTATTAACTTCTTATATTGGTACGCACGGCTATGGGTTGCAGTTTTGTAAAGTATGCGGTTCCACGCTGTCCACCGTGTACAAAGATGAAATCCTCCAAGTTACTTTAGGTTGTGTTAATGGTGATCCTGATATTGAAATTGGCCAGCATATTTTTGTTGGTTCAAAAGCGCGGTGGGAAGTCATGCCTGATGTGCCAAATCAGTTTATTGAAGGACCACCAGTAAAATGTTAATAAAATCAAAAGGTCAAAGCTCTAAAATAGAACGTGAGTTCTTTCCTTAATAGCCTGACCCTTGAAATTATGATTACTCTCGCTAGTTAGAGTACCGCCATCACGTTATAAGAAATACCTACTTTTGTCCGATATCCCTGGGATACAGCAACTAAATCATTCAGCCACTGATAGCGTTCATTCGATGTTTCAAACATGATGAGAGTTCTTAGGTAATATTCGTCCTTATCAACGCTTTCGCATGTGTCAGGTGAAAGGACCTTTTGTTTTAAGTGATCAGGAATGGTCCAGCGCCCTTTGTAGTTCATATAAATCAGAGCACCATCATCTGTTTCAAGGCACACTCTGACGTCAAGTGTGTATGAGCCATCCGGATGAAGCATTAACCAATCTCCACCACTCTGTTTAAGTGTGCCTTGGAGTCGGTCACCTTCAAAGTACCCACTTTCGACATCAAAAATAATTCGATGTCCGGCATAATTTTGTCCTATGTTTAAAGGCTCTTTTAAGGTGACGTGCATATTAAATAATGGTTGAGTTTTAAGTGCTTGAACATTCATGAATTTCTACCTATTTGAAATTAGTGGGCGATATGTTTTTTCCAGGCTTGGTACGATAAAGTGGCATGCAGTAATTCCTCTGGTGTAACTTCAGACTTTTTACAAACCATGCCGGCATCAAGAAAAAAGACTTCTTTTGAAATTTTGTCTTCATGAAAATGAAATTCAATAAAAACGGGGAGTTGAATACGAGGGCAATTTTTTTCAGGAATATTCAAGGTCACCCAAGCTTGGCCAGTCGCAAGCATCACATTACCATTAATGGCATGCTGCTCTAGTGAAACCTCATAATCAGGAAATAAACTAAAAAACACATTCAGTTGTTGCTCTACTTCTTCGCTTCCTTTAGCGCGAGCATTAAAACTTGGTGACACCAACTCAACCTCAGGGTGATAGATAGCCAGTGCTGCTAATATATTTTGCTCACTTTTAACCTTGGCCAACTCACTGACCAAAGAAAGCATTTTTTCTTCATTACTCATGTTCTGATTTCCTTTTATATATTTAAGCTGTCGATATAATATGCTCTGTCTATGTGAGTTTAAAGGGTCTAAAAAGACCTTTAAGGGGTTGATTTGTACAATTTAATTATTGTCCGTAATGGCCTTAATAAGGCTTTATATGACTCGTGTGAAAGTATAAGAAATGTGTCATGCTGTTGCATTGGGATATATGAGAAGAGGATGGTGTGTGTTAAATGTAGGTATTGTTGTTAACGAGCGTTGCCAGGCGTCAAGTGTCTTTGCTGTAACAGATCTACTCATTGCGGCTAATTACACTCTGAATAGGTACTTCGAGACGAGTGAACCATTATTTAACTATCAATTAATGGGGCTCAAAGGGAGTGTCCAGGCTTACAATGGCATTCAGATAGGTTCAGTTGCAAAAATTCAAGACTGTAAAAGACCTGATGTTTTAATCTTACCGGGTGCTTTTGAGTCTATTTTAGCGGCATCACATGCTCAAAAACTGTTAACTAAAATGTCACGACTATCAGACACACTTAAGGCGTGGCACAAGGCCGGAACTACTATTGCTAGTGTTTGTACTGGCAGTTTTATTTTAGCTTCATCTGGTGTTTCTGAAGGTCGGTCTCTGACTTGCCATTGGGCCTCAGAAAAGACAGCAAATGAACTTTTTCCAAATGAATTATTTGAAACTGACAAACTTCTTATTGATCATGGCGATATTATAAGTGCTGGTGGCGCAATGGCTGTGTCACAGTTAGTGCTTTATTTAGTATACCGGTTTCATAGTCGTGAGCTTGCCGTCGCGACAGGTAAGCTGATGATGATTGAACTTAATCTTAATAATCAAAGTCGATTCGCCATTTTTAGGCCTAATACTCAACACAAAGATTTACTCGTCACCAAGCTACAAAAAATTATTGAAACAACATTCAAGGAAGGGCCCGATATTTCAGGATTTGCAATCAATGAAGGGATTGGCGAACGACAACTAGGCCGCCGATTTAAAAAAGCGACAGGTGAGACGCCTTTATCCTATTTACAGCGGTTTCGAGTTGAGCAAGTTAAGATTGGGCTTGAATCTACAAGTAGAGCCATCAATAATTTAATTTGGGATGTAGGGTATGAAGATCCAACTTCTTTTAGACGTTTATTTAAACGACTAACAGGCTTAACGATGCAGGAATATAGAAGTCGTTTTTCTACGATGGGACAAGTTTAAATAGTAGCCCCAATTAGTTGACTGTAATAGTTAAGTATTAGATTTACGACGGCATTGGAATCCGCCCGAGTTTAGTGAAGCTTGGAAAGTAAATGTCTAATTGAATGGTCACGTATACTTGAGCTACCTGGGGTTCAGGTTCTTCAGTTTGGCGATGATGCCACACATTACTTCATCCGCTCCTCCGCCAATGGCGACAATGCGGGTATCTCTGTAGGCTCGGCCGACAATGTTATCTGCCATGTAACCGGCCCCTCCCCAATATTGTAAACAATCTCCCGGGATGGTTCGGACTAGCTTGCCAGTTTTTAGTTTTGCCATTGAAGCTAATATGGTGACGTCTTCACCTCTGACATAGGCAGCGCATGCTTGATGAGTGAGTGCCTTGAGCGCGGCAACTTCAGTCATCATTTCAACCAGTCGGTTTGCACGCCGATGGCCGTGGGTACGCTTGCAGCAATAGCGCGTCCATATTCTTCAATGGCTACGAGGTTGTAAGAGTAGTCTAGCCCCATCCCACCATATTCAACGGGTTTGTGTATGCCAAGTAATCCCAGATCGCCAAGCTTCTTGAATAACTCGTGGGCAGGAAAGCAACCTGCTTCTTCCCACTTCAGAATGTGTGGGTTGATCTCGTTTTCGACAAATTTACGGGTTGTCTCTTTGATTTGTTGGTGCTCTGGCGTTAGATGCATGCTGTAACCTCATTATCATTCTTTAGAGTTTTGTTATTCTTGGTAAAATGGTGGGTGGACTACGCAGCCGCCAATGATTTTACCTGTCCATTTCGCTATAAGTGCATCTTTAATGTTTGCTAAAGGGAAGGTATGAGATATATAGGGTTTGAGTAAACCTGAGGATATCCAGTTCATGATTTGATTCAACCTTTCTGTACGTATGCTGGCATCATGCTGTGTGGATATTACTGTCGGGCAACCTATCACCTTTAAACCCTTCATCATGATGAGATTCGTTGGCAGCATATTTGCGTTGGGTGCGCCCCTTTGTCCTTTCCCCTTGGCGACAAAGGGCGTTGAGGCCCAGCCTACGATCAGAAAACGAGCACCAAAACGTACACAACGCATGCTTTCCAGTGATATATCACCTCCGACACCATCATAAACAACGTCTACACCTCGTCCGCCGGTAAGCGCTTTTACTTCATCACGAAATCGGTGAATATTTTGACTATTGTCTAAAGCCTTACAATTGATGACGTGATCTGCGCCTTGTTCTTTGACTACCTTTAATTTTTCATCAGATCGGCCGGTAGCAATCACAGTTGCTCCTAGTATTTTTGCGATATGTACGGCTGCGAGTCCAGTTGCGCCAGATGCACCATGGATTAGGACCGTTTCGCCCGCTTGAAGTTGTCCGCAGGCTACGAGGCAATGATAGGCTGTTTCGTAGCTACCCAGTAGATTGCAAGCTTGATCAAAGGAGAATCCATTGGGTATGGGGCGAACAGAATCGATAGGGGCGACGGCGTAAGAGGCGAATCCGCCGTATTGTTGGTAGTTGCCTGCAGAGCGTGGACCGGCCACGAAGCCATCAACAAATACCGAATCACCCACTTGGGCTTTTGTCGCGTCGACTTCTGAACCGGCCCAAATTATTACACCGCTATACTCAAGACCGGGAGTGTAGGGTAGTGGAGGCATGTGCTGGTACTGGCCACTCGTCATTAGAAGGTCAACCCAGCCCACTGCCGCACTTTTTACTGCAATGATTACATCTTTGTTATCTAAAGATTTTGGGTCCGGTACTGCTTGTTTTTCTATGCGGAGGTGCTTTTCTACGCCTTCAAGCGGATTATCTGAAAATTCTGATATCAGAACCTGTAAGCCTTTATTGTCATTTAATAGCTTCGTGTTCATCGCTTAATTCCTTCAAAGGCTTGTTGTATTTTCCAGCCGATTTACGAGGCTGTCGAAACGTATTAAGTTACGTTCAAAGTTGTTATGGGATTCCTGAACGGGGATTAATCCATTAAGAGTAATGGTGATAATTTCATTTGTAAGTTGTGCTAAATTTATAGTTGCATTTTTTGAGGAAAGTACGTTCCATCCTGCATGCTCTAGGCAACCAAAAACCATATCACGAATCGTTTGAGGAGATATCCCATCTCTAATTTCACCCTGTTTCATGGCGCTTTCAATTAAGTTCAAAAATATATCGCTGTAGTCATTTGTTAATTGGTGTACCTCGGAATGTGGATAGCTGGCTAAAGGTCGTACCTCTTGGAGTAGTAATCGACACAATCCTGAGTCTTCAAAAAATGTTTGGATATGGCGAGTAATAATGACCCGAAGTTGGTTTTCAAAACCGTTGATGCCCGTCAGGCTAGCTTCGGTGCTTGAAATAAGTTTTGTATAGAAAACTGAAATTACCCGTGCGAGCAGATCTTGTTTGTTGGAAAAATATTTGTAAACAGTGCCTTCAGCTACTCCCGATTTTTTTGCAATCTCATTCATACGTGCTTTTTCGTAACCTTTATCAGAAAAAATGGCGTAGGCTGCTGCAATTATGTCTGACTCCCGGACTGTTCTAGGTTGTCTTGTTCTGCCCGTAATGTTGGCTGGTTTTGTCATGTTAGTGAGTTTTGCTCATTAATGTAATGAATAGAATATAGTGCTATAAGTCTTAATAATCTACCTTGAATTTATTGGATTTGAAAAGCAATTAAAATTAATGAGTCAAACTCACTTGATGGTTTAAGTACAATTGAGCATGTAGATAGCCTTTTCAACGAAAGTGAGGGTCAAATGTTATATTTTGAGGTTGGGCAATGAACAGTGGAATACTGGTTAAAAGAGTAAGGTAGTGGCTATGTTTTTTTACTGATATTCGGTGACTCAGCATGCTCTAAGTGTAAAACAATCACTCAAACACGTCGGTAGATGAGGCTCTTCTACCGATAAACTTTAGTTGATGAGAATTCGTCTCTATTGCTTCTAGTGACTATACTAAAAACTATCTGAAACGTAGAGGGGGGGCGCATGTCAATTTTTAGAATATCTAAACGTTTACTCGTATTGATAGTGTTTACCGCTATTCCTTTTGCATCTCTAGCAGAACCCGTCAAATACTCAGTAACGGACAGGAGCTGGAATCCTTATTGGATCGTTGAACTAGGCGAAGTGAGCGGTATTCTAAATGATATTATGATTGAGCTTGATCAACGCCTCGAAATCTCCATCACGGCTAATAGCCAATTACCTATAAGACGAACTCAGTATTGGTTTAAAAACGGTGAAATACAAATAGAGTGCTGCGTTAGTGAAGCCTGGCGTAATACTCCGGAGCAAGCGGAAGTATCTTTGTGGACGGATGAAGTCTTAACTGTTGAAGAAATTCTTATTTTTCCACCAGGAGGATCTTTTGAGTTTAATCAAATGAAAGACTTGCAAGGTAAACTGATTGCCACTGTTCTGGGTTACGGTTATGAGGGGAGTGAATTCTTTGAACGGAGTGATAGTGTTAATAATATTACACAAATACAGAAAGTTGCTCTTGCGCGTGGTGAAGCAGGTATTATTGATCGTGTTGAGCTCGCTTATACCCTTAAGCATAGTAAGGTGCTCAAAGAGAAAAATGTAAAAATCGAAATCGGACCGGTAATAAACCGCTCAGTATTAAAAATGAGAATCCATCGGTCTCGTCCAGAGTTAGTGGCTCCTATCAACACCGCGATAAAGGGCATGAAGCAGGATGGGACAATTCAGAAAATTATTGATAGCTATTTAAAGTAGCTCCTCGCAGTTCAAACAACAAGTGTCATGAATAATTATCTTTTGGAGGCTAGTTTGGCTTGTTATAAATAATGAGTCAAAACCTAGGCATATTGCATATTTAGATTAATATGAAGTTGTTACGAATGGTCAAGCTGAAGGTGGTATGGGGGCTTTGCTACAGGTGGTGTAAAGCAATTTGTCAGGTGGTGAGTTTGGTTCTTTGAGTCAAGCTATTCCAGGGTCCGAGGGCTTACTATCAGCAGCCCAAAATCAGCTAAAAGTACTGGCATGGGCAGACTAATGTCGAGTTTTGGTGGTGGTGCCGGTTCTCTCGGCACTATGGGGAAAGTTAACACAGCAATTTTAAGCGTTGGGTCTAAGCCCTGACATGATTCTTAAATTTTCTAAGATGGCGATAGATTATTTTTCTGATGATAAGAATATCGATCCAAATTCAGACACATGTATAGATTGCTCAGGCTTGCTACAGAAAGGTTTAAGCTCAATTTTAGGTTAAGCTTTTAAAGAGTGTTGGTTTGAAAATAAAGCGGTTAAGTAGAATATTGATTATTAAAGCCGCTAATAGGTAGGCAGGGGATGTAAAGCGAATCACAACGACACTAAATATGATGAACAAAGTAGATATTTACTTTGTTCATCCATAAACTACAAATTAGCTTTTAAGTTCTAAGTAAGTGCCATTCGAAAAAGTGCCTTCTCAGAATTTCTGATTGCTTTCAAGCAATCCATGACTGCTTATAGTTTTTGCTCCTTTACTCTGACTATTAGTATTGCAATAACTTATTACTTAATTTGATTGGATCAGGCATGTAATGCGAGCTACTCTTATTACATGGATATATTCAGAAAATTACCGATCAAATATAAACTAATCTTCGTTGTGTTACTTACAGCTTCGATTGGTTTAACGCTGGCAAGTGGCGCCTCCCTTTCATATGATCGCATTATGCAAAAGCAAGCGCTGGCCGAAGAAATGCAAATTCTTAGTCAGGTTGTGGCATTGCGTAGTGCTGCCGCACTCAGCTTTGGTGATCAAAAAAATGCATTAGCAAACCTCAACACACTGAAGGTGAGTAGTTCTGTTCGTTTTGCTTGTATGTATGATGCGGATGGCAAAACTTTCGTAAAAGTAGGGCGAGGAGAATTACATTACGAATGTCCGACTTTATTAAAGGCTGACGGAGAATATTTTGAACAAGATTATCTAGATGTATTTCAATCGGTCACACGAAACAATGAGATTATCGGGCAGGTATTTATCAGGTCCGGGCTGGAACAACTTGATGATCGACTACAGCAACAGCTAATTGTGAGTGTTGTGGTACTTATTATTTCGTTATGCATTGCTTTTGCCTTAACCGCTCGAATGCAGCGACAGATCTACCGACCTATTATTCAACTGGGTAAGGTTGCCGCTCAGGTAAGTAATAATAATAACTACGCCATACGTGCGTCAGTTGAAAATGATGATGAATTTGGAGGAACCGTTAAAGCATTCAATGACATGCTTCATGAAATTGAACAAGATAAAAAAGATTTATTACAGCTTGCCTATTATGACCCGCTTACACACCTCCCAAATCGGCGCATGTTCTCGGAAAAAATGAAATTAACATTGGATAATGCCGCGAAAAATAAAAACAGTAAAGTTGCATTGATATTTATGGATGTTGATAAGTTTAAACAAATCAACGATACGCTAGGGCATGACATCGGCGATATTTTCCTTATAGAATTTTCCAAACGTTTACAAGCTGCCTTGCCCGATACTGCCACTGCTTTCAGGTTAGGTGGGGATGAATTTACGGTGATTCAAAATGACGTGCTTGATAAGGCTGACATAATAAAAACCGCCGAGGCGGTTTATAAAGAGATTGCACCCGAATTACAGGTAGCAGGTCAAAATTTAACAATGTCAGCAAGTTTAGGTATTGTCATTTCTGATGGAAATGATACGCCAATTACGATGATGAAAAATGCAGATATTGCGTTGTATCGTGCTAAGGATGCAGGGCGTGGGAACTATCAGTTTTTTTCATAAAAGTTACTCATTATCTTCCGGCTTAAAAGCGCGCCGGAATGATGAGTTTTGGTGTAAACAGTGATCGTGTAAAACTCTTTAATTTGTATTGATGATTCTTGCGAGGCTGAGCAGGTCCGAGTCAATTAATAGACCGTTGTTTATCGCTTTTGAAAGGTTTATTTCAAATTTGTTTTGATCTTGGGTTCTCAAAATATTAACGATGCCTCCTTTATCGGTGAAACCTTCTACGCTACCAATACTTAACACAAATAAGTGATTCATATTCTTAAATAACTGTTCGATTACTTCTAGGTGTTCTGTACCGACAAAAAGAATATGACAGCCAGGTTCTATTTCTTCAGAATCTGACGTACGAACTACTTTCAAATGTCTATCCCTGATTCTTGTGCCATCTACCGCATCAAGAAATCCACCAAATGGCACACTGCCATATAAACACAATCGCAATGGGCTATCTAAATGCTTAAAAGCATCAGCAGGCCACTCAACAAAATTGGCGAAGTTATAAAGAAATAGTGCTTTCACGTGAAATTCTTTGGCTTGTTGTGGGCTACTTTTAGTGGCTGCATTCAAGGAACCACTGCTTATTGATAGCAAAGCAGCAAGCAGAAGTATATTAAAAAACCGAATTTGGCGAAAGCTTTGGAAAAGGTGTTTGTAACAATTGGGTTGAGAGCGTAAAGAAAAATGGTCGCGAACATACACGTTGGATTGCTCCTTTAAAAACTAAGGCTAAGGTTGGCGTAGATGACTGGCCGCTTTCGATCGATGTTCGGTTGGCCACTTATTTTATGGTCTAACGGGCGGCCAACCGAGATATTGGCTTTTACAAGATTTTCATAAGCGACTTTTAAACCAAGGCCTGCACTCTGAAATTTTGCTGATATATCCGTATTTTGTTTTTGCTCACCATAACTATAGTCAAAGAATAGAAAAGGCTGTAATGAGATCGCGTTTTGGTGCTTGTTAAAATCAACAGCCCAGCCGACAGCTTGCTCAAGCGAAATCGCATAGGCGTTGTTGCCGCTGAAAATTCCGGGTTCAAAGCCTCTGTTTGTGTTTGAACCCGTGGTTGTAAATTGCTCGGAAGAGGGTAGGTTTTTACTTGTGTATTGCCCCGTGGCAGACATGCTAAAAGGGTGTTCTGATGGAATCGATGAAATCCATAGCGGGGTCATAAAATCATAGGAGATTTTAGTTAGCCAAAATTTGGACGGTAGCGCATTGTTATTAGTACTAGTGATGCTGCTAATAGAAGGTTGAAATGTCAAAATATGTTGGCTGTTTGTCTGCCATGGCCTTAGGAAATTCCATTGATAAGAGGTAGAGAGTGTTGTGTAATCTACTTCCTCATTTAAAAATTCTGGAAACACTTCACTGGTGACTGTAGATTGCTTGGTTGATAACGACAAGCGTCGGTTATGAATGAGTTGGGCGTTTTTCTCATGCTCGGGGGTATTTGTCCATGAGGCTGTCAGAGAGCTTAGGTCTCCTGCTAATCCGAGGTCTGAAAACTGCCCCGTTACGGCAAAGTCACTTCTTAAAATTGACAGTTCGAGCTGATTCGTTGGGTTGAGTGGGCGGCTATATCCGAGGCTACCGAAAAAATTGTCCGGTTTGTTTGTGGTCAGAATTGTCGCCCTTAGTTGGCCGGATAAGTTCAGAGGATTATTCATGGTGTGAGAATACATTAAACGGTTGATACCCGTTTGGCTAACACCTTTGTTGTCGATGATAAGCTGCGATACATGTCTTGTTTCATCCAGCACTCTAACATTTAGACGGGCTTCGCCTTGGTTTGAACCAACCGAGAAGAAGCTGAATATTTTTAGCCCCGGCTTTTTGTTGAGTGACGAAACTATTTTTGTGATGTCAGCTTCATAAATGACTTGCCCCAGAAGCTCAGCAAAGGGCTCTGTAAGTTGTTCAGTGCTGTATATATTGTTGCTGTAAATATCTACATCTGACAGGGTGCCCTTTAGTACATGTATGGTAAGTGTTGAGTCTACAATCTCTTGAGGAATAACATATGCTTGATTAAAGGTCAGACCTTTTTCCCGGTATGCAAGCGTCAGAGCATCCGCAATTTTATTGATATCACTGATGCTGAGTAGCTCATTCATATGGCTATAAACCTGATTAACCCGAGTATGAAGGAACTTATTGGTAATACCATATTCAGGGTAGAGGGCATCGCCTTGTAATTGAATGCGATTGATTTTGATCAGTCCATGTTTCATTTTACTTGGCTTGGTATTGGTCGTAGTTTGGTTCGCTTTAGCAGCGTCCGAGTTAGCTTGGCGTCTTTGGGAGCTGGACTGTTTTATGTAATTAAGTTGAATTGACTGCTTTTTTTGCACTATGTTTTGATCTGCTTGAACGCTCCAACTAAGCGTTAAACAGGCAACAAAACAAACACCTCGTAAGATAATGCCTAGAAGTTGAGAGGTGTATCTAGAAAGGGGCGTTAAGATATTCAATGATCGTCCTATTATAATTTTTTTAATTTGACCGTTATTCTGGCAGTTCGCCACCAAGAAGTAGTCTACTTAAGTAGTTTTTAATTGCCTGATATTTTCTACAGTCTGTGTCGTTGCTGCCAGTATCAGAATTACAATCTGGCATAATTGTATTGATTGAAACCTTTGCTGGTGGCGCTAGTTCAATCTCTATAGTGGTACTTGAATTTGGAGCAGAGCTCTCCGTTTGGGCGTCGGCGACAATGTTGTCAATCTCGGTGATCCGATCAGACAGTTCAGTAGAAGGGCTTAAGGTAAGAAATACCTTGCCGTTACCTTCCGTGATAGCAACAGCGTTGACTAGTCCTTGGTTATTGACAGTATTTGCTTTAATCGCATCGCTGTAAAAAAGATCAAGGAAAATATTTCCATTGAAAGAAACGATATCACCACTGTTGTAAATAAGGTTGCCAGTGGGGGAAATTTCGGTTTCTAAAGGCTGTGTGAGTTGAACGCCTAATAGGCCATTATCACTGGTTGAGATAATCACTTCATTTGCCGTGGCAAGATGAATGTCGCCGTTGGAGCTTAATAAAGTACCGCTGTTGTCGATGAACTGTCCAGCAATATAAATTCCACTGTTACCTTTCGTTTGAATATTGCCCAGATTGGTGATTCCACCCTGAGCCGGGTTGTGGTCTGTTAGCGTGAAGCTACCTTGACTAAAATCTTCGATGGTCGTTTCCATATCTGAGGCTAAGAAACTTCCTACCTGAATCGAGGCGCTTTCGCCAATCAAAATCCCCGCGCTATTAAGCAGCAGTATTTGACCATTTGCGTTGATGTTCCCAAATATCTGACTGGGTAAACCAGAAAAATCTCTATTCAGCACAATCGATGAGCTATTGGGTTGTATAAAGTTCACTTCTTCTGTGCTGGATACATTGAATGATTGCCAGTCAATCGCGAGGCGATTTGAATTTTGGGTGATTGTTGTTTGTTCTAGGGCTGTAGAAATTTCCCCGTTCCCATGGACGATGTTACCACCGGAGGGACCTGCTTTAGCACTCGAAAATACAGATAGAGCAAACAGTGAAAGCAAAAGTAGCGTTAGGTGATCGATGCTTCCACCGCCTCCGCTGGTTTTCGTAGCTTCATTATTGATGGGTAGTGAATCATTGCTTATAGCGATTTCGGTAGGTTCAGACTGTGTATCCTGGCCCTCTATTTCGCTCTCCTCTTCGGAATTGTCTTCTATGACATTATTATCTGGCTGGTCAATGTGAATTGTCCCTATGGGGAATATGCTGCCGGAACCAATGCCCGCTAAATGCCGAATTACACCATTAGGCAAATGATCGGCGTCATTTTCACCGCCATCGGTGATGTGTAACTGTAAGCAATGATGCCCTGTGGAGAGGCCTTGGGTGTATTGATTGTCTCCCGGAGCAGGGCAAATTCCAGCCAACCCTTGAGCTGATGAGTAGTTATCTTGGTTTTCGATAAGGAAGAAGGACCACAGTGAAGAACTTGGGTCGAATTTCAGCAAAACCGGCTCGGTGGGTAGAGGGTGATGCAGTGGTATGACGACACTGCCTGCACTAGCCGTTTCAGGTAAATTAAGTATCTCGAAGTCAAAGATATTATGTGTGTCATCAATAGATGGAGGGCTTGAAGGTGTGCCCAGAGTAATAGGTTGGCCAAATTCAACGGTTTCTTCAATTTGGTTGCTGGTAATATTTGCAACTTGATTATTACTTAGGGCAGCAATCCTACCGAGTCGAACGAATTGGCCATTCTGGGTTTGGAGGAAATAACGTGTTGCATCACCCCATGCCGAATGGAGAAATTCTTCTTTGCCTATCTGTGCATTAAACATATCATAAGCATTCGACACGCCATCTTTATCGGTATCAGTACTCTGACTCGCTTTAATGTTAAAGGAATAATCTATCGATGACGTCAACTCTTTGCCATTTAAGCTACGGGATACACTCAGTTGTATCGTATGAGTGCCAAGTTCTAAGCCGCTAATACGAACAGAGCGGGCGGAGGGGTAAGTATCTGTAAGGTTAGTTTGTTGGGTGAATAACCCTGACAGATCCCATCTTAGAACCGGTGGTGGAGCTTGAACTCCTGCTATATTACCTCGTATCTCGACCGCGCCACTATCTAAGTATTCGAGATCAATCCAGAGCGAAGGTTTTGAGGTTCTGAAAGCATTACTGCCTAGTGTAACTTCAATAACATCTGGCGTGCCGTCCAGGTCTCTATCGGTGCCGGTTGTTGCTTCGTTAGTATTGCCATAGAGATAGAGTTCGACAGCATCTGTGATACCGTCATTATCAACATCACCGTTTTCTGACAGATTAATATCAGAGGCAGGATCAAGGCGGTCAGTGATCACTGAAAGCTCAAATATGTCAGGTAAAGCATCATTATCTCTGTCGTTTAGCACAGTGTCGCCGCCGTCATTGGTTGTGCCGGTTAAGAAGGCTTCAATGGCGTTGTTAACTCCATCGTTGTCAGTATCTACTTCATTTGAGAATAAGGGATTACTCGCCAATCGAACTTCAAGTGCGTCAGCGTAACCATCACCATCGTAATCACTTGATAGGCTGATGTTGTTGATAGAGAACGATTTTAAATATGCCTCCACAGCATTGCTTAAGCCATTAGAATTATCGTCGGCTAATCCATTAATGATGGGGCTGTTGGCATTGAAAGCATTCGCGTGCTCTGTAATCAGTTCGGTAACATCTGGCAGACCATCTAAGTCAGTATCGGTAGATAATTCTGAGTCCAATACACCCCCTAGATCAGCTATGTAATATTCGATCGCATTCGATACGCCGTCGTTATCATCATCTAGGTGACCATCGGTTACTGGGCTGTTAAGCGATAAATAGTTGCTACCTAGAATAAATTCAGCATGGTCGGGTAAGTGGTCACCATCGGTATCGGTACCAATAGTTGTTTCTTGGGAGCCACCATTTTCTTTCAATTCTGCTTCAATGATATCCGAAATACCATCGTTATCTGAATCCTCAAATAGTATTGTCGTGGTTGAGGATTCATTATTTCCAGCAAGGTCCGTGGTGGTTACGGTAAGTATTTCTCCATCAGCTAGTGCTGTCGTGATGGCGCAGTGATAAACCCCCGTTAAGCTGTCTGCAGTTGTGGTGCAGAGTGTAAAACCATTGCTATCTAATACGGTAATCGTTGTACCAAGTGGGGCTGTGCCATTGATAAACTGCCCATCGCTGCTGTTGACCTGAGCGAAACCGTAAGATATGAAAGTAATGCTTGCATTACTACTTATCTCCTGACCATTGACGGTGCCTGTGATGATCGTTGGCTCTATTTTTGAATTGGTAACGATAGCTGTGTAGGTACCATTATTATGGTCCGTTGCACTGCTTATGCTTGCTGAGTTATTAATACTTAATATCGCGGTGTCGCCACCTGAAGTCAAAAGATTTCCATTAGAGTCTATTGTTTGAATGGTGATGATTGAGGTGTCCGTTCCGTTTGCGCGTAAAATAGCAGGCGACGCAGATAACGTGGTCGTCGCGGCTGATGCTAATCCTGGTGTGAATGTAATCTCTATGGTGTTCGTTATGGCTGTGATGTTTATATTACCGCTAATGGTCACACTTTCTGCAACTGTGTTGCTTACAGTTGCTGTGTAGGTGCCGTCGTTGTGATTGATGACGGTACTTAATGCCGCTGTCGCGCTGTTTTCTGCCAAGGTGACTGCCCCACCGCTAGAGGTGAGATTGTTCCCTTGGGCATCTTTCGCTTGAATAGTAATCGTGGAGGTTGCCCCTCCGTCAGTTGTGACTGAGGCGAGTGAGACTGAGATCGTGGTATTGGCCGCTGAGACCGCGCCAGGGGTAAAGGTAATGGTTTGATTTCCAGAGCTAATGTTATTGCCCGCAATAGTGCCAGTGATGATCACACTTTCTGCCACCGTGTTGCTGATGGTGGCGGTATAGGTGCCGTTGTTGTGATTGGTGACAGCGCTTAATACCGCTGTCGCGCTGTTTTCAGCCAAGGTGACCGTACCACCGCTAGAGGTTAGATTGTTCCCTTGGGTATCTTTCGCTTGAATGGTAATCGTGGAGGTTGCGCCACCGTCTGTTGTGACTGAGGCGAGTGAGACTGAGAGCGTGGTATTGGCCGCTGAAACCGCGCCAGGGGTAAAGGTAATGGTTTGATTGCCAGAGCTAATGTTATTGCCCGCAATAGTGCCGCTAATGATCACACTTTCTGCCACCGTGTTGCTGATGGTGGCGGTATAGGTGCCGTTGTTGTGATTGGTGACAGCGCTTAATACCGCTGTCGCGCTGTTTTCAGCCAAGGTGACCGTACCACCGCTAGAGGATAGGTTGTTCCCTTGAGCATCTTTCGCTTGAATGGTAATCGTGGAGGTTGCGCCACCGTCAGTTGTGACTGAGGCGAGTGAGACCGAAATAGCGGAATTACTCGCTGAGGCGGGGCCTGGCAAAAATGTGACTGAGGCTGGTGAACCATTTGTTACTGACTCTTCAGGCGTCGTACCGCCATCCTCATCTCTGTCTAGTGTCGCGGTGATATTAATAAGCCCTATTAAAGTGCTTTTTACTGTTGCAGAGGCAAGGCCTGATGTATTGGTTGTTATGGAAAAACTGGTTTGATTGTTACTGAAAGAAGCGATGCCAGAAGAAATGGTGAAGGTAAGGTCGACGTTGGATAAAGAGATATTGTTACCGTCTTCCTCTTTTAATTGAAGCGTAACAGTGCCGGTATCACTGCCATTGGCTGTTGCACTATTAACGGTAGCAGTGAGCAAGCTGCCTGAGGCGCTGACACTGATGTCTTCGTCAATAATTGTGTAGGTAAATGGATTTTGGGTCGTGGCGTCATCATTTGCGTCACCGATTACAAAGTCTGTAATAGCGCCAATATCCAAGGTGATTATGATAGTTTCGTCATTTTCAGCAGACGTATTGTCCAAAATTGAGAGATTGGTGAGAGATAGATTATTGGCTGGCTGGCCATCGTAAGTGCCGGCTGGGATACTTAAAGAAGGGCTTGTGTAGTCTGTTCCATTGGTAGCTGTACCGGATAAATTTAAGGTAACTGCGGTGGTCGTTGGGATATAACCAAATACGGCGATGGCAGGTAAGTTGGCACCAGTGTCCTCACTGTCGCTAGTTGAAGCCAAAGTAAATTCAATCTTGTTGGTAGTAATGGCAATGGTGAAATAGCTGGTACCAGCAGGAAAGGTTACATTGGAAAATGTTAAACTATTAGAGTACTCAAGAACCGAACTGCCAGTAGTGAAATTACCGTCACTATCCCCAATTAAGGCATAACTTTGGCCGTTTGCTAAGGCGGGTAAGGTCGAAAATTGCATATTGATGACCCCTGATGAAGTGGTATTCTCAACTTTCCATTCTCTGGTTGTTCGTTTATCGAAAATGGTACTTAAGTCGGTTGTTTGAGTGGTAGAAACGCTACCGTTGTCATGTCCGGTAAGTAAATAGTCTCCATCTGAAAGAGTGTCAGTATGTGTAGCATTTTCTGAAGTAAAGTCAGTATCAGTCGAAAGTATTAAGCCTGATGCATCATTAACGCTTCGAGAAATACGCTGATCAAGGTCACCAGTGAGGTCCTTTGCTAGTCCAAATATGCCGTAGTTATAGGTTCCATCTAGTGTATATGTGGCTGTAGCGCTTGAATTCAGATAGTTATTTGTAAGTGTTTGACCGTATTTTACTGCCAGATACGACTCCACTTGATGGCGTTCAGTAGTCGATAACACCGTGTTGTAGAGGACAAACTCTGCCATGCGGCCATCAAGGTCTTCATCGCTATCATCCCCCCCCACTGTAAAGCGGGTATCACCGCCATGAGCATCTTCGCCAAATACGTCTGGTATATCCGAGTTTTGGAAACCATTTAGATAGTTATAGGAGGGTGATGAACCTGTACTGTAATCAATGGAGCCTGAATAGATAAGTGGCTCGTTATAGCGCATGGGCTCACTGGTATTGAAGTTACGATAGTCGGCAGGAGCAAACCCACTAGAATAAAATACTTGTCCGGTCGAATAGAACCCGACATGAGGGTAGGCCAAGAAGGTACCCATGCCGAATAACTGATTAAATGTACCCGAAGATTGATCGGCTTCGGTGACGATAAAAAAAGTAATATCATCAGTCTGATTAGGCATAACGCCGTTGGCTTCGAGGAAGTCCTGACCTCCATCCATCTCAATGCTACGATGAAAGTTCATCGCACTGGCTGCAGTGTTGAGAGAGGGCTGATAGGCAGCGGTGTTTTGCGTGACATGTTTAGTATTGCTACTTTGGTCATCCCACTGAGTAATGGCGGAGGTGCCCGTAACGCCTTGATCGGCATCAAGCCATATTCTTAGATTGCTACCTACACCGCCTGGTGCTGCTTGTGCCATTTGCAACGAAAAAGAGAGCGCTATAAAAAAGCATAAGCAACTGCTCGAATACCTGTTCAGAAATCACCTCAAATATACTGCAAATTTAATTATTAGAATTGAATGTAAAATTATACACAAACTCAGGTGATATTTGTTGATATGATGGTAGTTTAATAGGATGAAATGTTGATAAAGTGACAGTTAGTTATAGCGTTATGCTCTTATCGCAGACTTTAGTGCTATAAAAATTTTGTGCTGAATAATCATGGCAGGGTAATAACAATAGTCGAAGTATGATGAGTATCGTCAATTGTATTAGCCAATGTCAGCACGAGAGTGAAGATCAATAATAACTTCCAATACTACCAATCCTCAGCTGTGCATAGTTAAGTAATGCCTTTCGCCTATCTAAGGATAGGTCTATCCGCTTCAAAGCCTTCCTCAAGCAAGTTTTGTATAACGGATAAGTTATGATTGCTATTAGATAGGCTTTTTAATTCTATATTAATTTGCTTGTATCATGACTGGGTTTTCCTCGCGATCAAATATGGCGTATTGCGCGATATTTTGGCCCGATGTAACATCGTTTGTCATTTTATTTAGAAATGGTTCTGCCTCTTCTTCAGTCGGTGCAAGACCGTTCTGACCGGATAGTCCAACAGCAAAAATGAAGTCCCAGTCTTTAGCAACACTATCTGCTTCTTTTGATAAGTCTGCAAATGAAGTGATATCTCCGGGTAATTTATCAACACACATTACAGGTGAAAGCGTGCCGTGTTGTGTTTGTTTTTTCTTTTTGCTGGTGCTTTCTGCTTTTGCAAAAAGTAGTAATAGTCTTTGTGGTTGATCTTGTTCGTGAGCGGCTTTTAATAGTTCAGAAAAGTTAGAAATCATATTAGTTACTCTATTATGTTGATATAAAAAGAATTAGTTATTCTTTCGCTTTAATCGTAATCAAGAAAATTGTATTGCCTTGCTTCTGAGACGCGTTCTTTTAAGCGAGCAGATTTATTAGCAAAAAACATCGTAGCCATACAGCAGGCAAGTACGCCGTAAAGTGTCATGAAACAAGCCGTGTGAATACCGAGTAGGTCGACTGAAAAACCAAATAATATGGGAAGTGTACAGCCTCCAAGACTACCTATTCCGGCGACGAATCCACCAATTTGGCCCATGTTTTTGGGGTAATGCTCGTGAATCGTTTTAAATACGCTCGCGCGACCAAAGCCTTGTGCGATACCGATGGTGATGATGAGCAGGCTGAATACCCAAACATTGATTTCAATGGATATTTCAACGTCGCGATCAACGCCATGAATGGTCATTGTGGTAGGCGGATAGCTCAAGAAAAATAAACAGACGATGCAAATCCAAAACACCATCCAATTGACTGATCGTCCGCCGTATCGATCTGAAAACCAACCACCTAAAGCTCGAGCCATACTAGACGTAACAACAAAAATAATGGTGAAGGCCATCGCACTAGAAGGACTTAATTGATAAGCACTTACATAATAGTTAGGTAGCCAAAGAATGAGTGCGAGAAAGCTTCCAAAAACAAAGTAATAATAGAGGCCAAAACGCCACACCTGTATATTCTTTAATACACCGAATAAACTGAGGTTATGGGATTTACTTTGTGCTTTGAATGTTTTTGTCGGCGCAATTAACCAAAATAAAAATGCTGATATAATCAGTGCGATGCCGAAGAATGGCCCCACACTTTGCCAGCCCCATTCTCGAATAATAAGAGGCGTGGCGATTAGGGTGAAGGCCGCTCCAATATCGCCAACGCCATATATGCCCATGGCAGTGCCTTGGCTGTGTCGATCAAACCATTCAACAACATATCTTAAGCCAATAGTGAATGATGCGCCGCCGAAACCAATCCATAAGCCAAGTAATAAATAATGATTAAACGTCTCCATTAATGGGAGTAAAAATAAAGCAGGGGCGGTTACCAACATTTGTGCGATCAGGAGCGATTTTGGCCTGATCTTTTCAGACCAGGCGCCAGCAATGATGCAGCTAATCGAACCGGTTAAAACTGGGCTAGAGAAAAGTAAGCCTAGTTGAGTTGCAGTGAGTTGAAGGCTATCTTTTAAATCAATACCTAACGCAGCGAAAAGTGTCCATATCGCGAAGTTAATGGCGAAGGCAAATGTTGCTGCAGCTAAGGCTGTATTTGCGCCAAGAATAGAGAAGTGCATAAAAAGAGCTCCGCTAAGTACAATCAACACGCTTGATATGATAAAAAATGTTGGGGATTCACTTCGTTCATCCACAACCTATAAAAATATTGCTGCCTAAAGTAAGGCTATTTACCTTTAATCTATTAAAACAAAAAAATGCAGCGATAGGTTTAAGCTAACCCTTTTGCACGGCAGGGTAATGTTTGAGTACCTAATTGTGGGTAGGGGTCTTGGTTGTGTGCGGTATGTCGTAAGTTCTTAGGTTTCAAAGTAGGTATGTTTTGGATTATCTGTATATCTAACTTTCGTATAACTTGATGTAAATCAAGCTCTCTTTATTGGTTTCCTTAGAGAATGGCCTCATCTACATTTCCATCAGGAGGCATTATGTCAGAAGCACATAATATTAATCTCTTTGCGTTAAAAGACCCAAAGATAAAAACATTGCATATTACTTGGTTTGCATTCTTCTTAAGTTTTATGGTGTGGTTTAATCATGCACCGCTTCTTGTTTTTATGAAAGAAGCCTTTGATATGTCGTCTCAGCAGGTTAAGGCTTTGATGATATTGAACGTGGCTTTAACGATACCCGCTCGAATATTTATCGGGATTCTAGTCGATAAAATAGGCCCCAGAAAAGTTTATAGTGGTCTACTTATTTTGTCGTCATTCTTTTGTATTGGTTTTGCCTTTGCTCAAACGTATGAACAGCTAGCCTTACTGAGATTCTTAATGGGGTTTGTTGGTGCGGGTTTTGTTATCGGTATCCGAATGGTTGGAGAATGGTTTCCACATAAAAATGTAGGTATTGCTGAAGGAATATATGGCGGGTGGGGGAACTTTGGTTCAGCTGCTTCTGCAATCTTATTACCTAGTTTAGCTTATTTATACGGAGGCGATGATGGGTGGCGTTATGCGATCGCAACAACAGGTATTGTGGCTGGCTTGTATGGTGTTTTGTACTACAAACTTGCTAGAAATACACCAAAAGGATCAACTTACTTTAAGCCTAAGAAATCAGGGGGCATAGAGGTAACAAGTCGATCTGACCTTTATCTTCTTCTTTTGATGAATATTCCAATGTATATCGCTTTAGCGGTACTTGCCTGGAAGTTATCGCCAGAAGGGGTTAACTTAATTACTGAGTTTGCGATGAATGCAATCTGGGTTGGTCTTTTAGCATTATATGTTTTTCAAACCCATCAAATATGGAAAGTAAATGAAGAACACCTTAGAGAGGGCGTGAAACCTCTAGACAAATATAGTTTTAAACAAGTCGCTATTTTAAATTGGTCTTATTTTGTGACCTTTGGTTCAGAGTTAGCAGTAGTTTCAATGTTACCGTTATTTTTCTTAGAAACATTTGAAGGTTTAAGTGCGGTTCAGGCAGGATTATTGGCATCAGGGTTTGCGTTTATGAACTTGGTCGCTAGACCAACAGGTGGTTGGTTTTCTGACCGTTACGGACGTCGTAAATCATTAATGATCTTGATTGGTGGTTTAGCGGTAGGTTATTTCGTCTTGAGCCAGATTACATCGGGATGGTGGATTCCAGCAGCCGTTATTGCAACCATGTGCTGCTCGTTCTTTGTTCAAGCGGGTGAAGGGGCTGTTTTTGCTGTCGTACCCTTAATTAAAAGAAGAATGACCGGGCAAATTGCTGGCATGACGGGGGCTTATGGCAACGTTGGTGCTGTTACATACCTAACAATTTTGAGCTTTGTCGATTACAGCACTTTCTTTATGGTGATTGGTCTTTCAGCTTTAGTTGTATTTTTCATTGCTTCGATGATGAAGGAACCTAAAGGCGAAATTACAGAAATCCTACCGGACGGAACCGTTCATATGATCAAAGTAGGTTAGTTTAAGGTCGCGGCTGTTGATGGGAGATATAATTTGAAATCAGATTTGGACATATTAACTGGGCATCATTCGATTGCAGGTGTAAAGCCAATTAATGAAGATTGCGCGGGTAGGTGTGTTCCTGAAGAGGATTATCTCCTTGACCATAAAGGGGTGGTGATTGCGATTGCAGATGGCGTTTCATCTGCTGAGGCGGGCAGGGAAGCAAGCCATACAACCATAGAACGGTTCATTAATGATTATTATAAAACCCCCGATACATGGTCGGTTGCTAAAAGTGGGCAAAATGTATTATCTGCACTTAATTTGCACTTGTATCGAAAAAGCCATGAATTTGAATTGGATAGTAAAGGTTATTTAACGACCTTTAGTGCTGTCATTATAAAGGGGCAAACCGCACATTTTTTTCATGTTGGTGATAGTCACATTTATCACTTAAGGGATGGGGTGCTGAAATTATGTACCACTGACCATTCAGCACCTTTAGGTGAGGGGCGAACATTTCTTTCACGCGCGATTGGCATGGATAACGTGCTTAATATTGATTATGGCACGATCGCACTACAAGAAAATGACCGGTTTTTACTGAGTACCGATGGGATTCATGATTTTCTAGAGCCGGGTGTCTTAAAAGATATATTGCTAGTGAATGAATCACCGGAAGCCTTAAGTAAGGTGTTTGTTGATTCGGCGCTTTCATCCAGGAGTGATGATAATATTAGTGCCGTGGTTGCCTTTGTGAATGGCTTACCGAAAGAAAATGTCAACGATCATCAATTAAAGCTAACGCAGCTTCCGTTTCCGCCTGACATGTATGCAGGTGTAAATGTTGATGGCTATGTAATAGAGAAAGAGCTCTTTTCTTCTAGTCGCAGTCAAGTTTATCTCGTTAGAGATGATCAAACTGGACAACGTTTAGTGATGAAAACTCCCTCGAAGAATTATGAAGACGATGCGTCTTATATCGCGCGTTTTATTCGTGAAGAGTGGGTGGGTAGTCGAGTTCATCACAATAATATCGTTAAAATTGTTACACAAACACGACCTAGAAGTTATCTTTATTATCTGATGGAGTACGTTGATGGAGTAAGTTTAGATAAGTGGATGTTGCAGAATCAACCGCCTAGCCCAAAACAAGCGATCATTATTGTAGAGGGGGTCGCAGCAGGCTTAACGGCACTTCATGATAATGAAACGATTCATCAAGACTTAAAGCCAGGCAATATTATAATTAAGCCTGATATGACGGCAGTAATTATAGACTTCGGTTCAGTATTTGTATCAGGGCTTGCTGAATTAGCGAATCCTATTGGTTTAAAAGGTATATTGGGCACGGCTTCTTATTCTGACCCCTTATACTTGCAAGGCAAAGAACCGAGTTTTCAAGCTGATGTATATTCTTTAGGCTGTATTACTTATGAAATATTCACAGGACAACTGCCTTACGGAGAAAAAATAGAGGATTGTAGAAGTGCTTTTGACTTCGATCAGCTTCGTTATATTCCTGCCTTTCAATATAATCCCATTGTGCCTGAATGGTTCAATGGCGCATTAGAAAAAGCTGTGGCATTTGATTTAGAAGTTCGATATTCCACAGTCACAAATATGCTTTCTGACTTAAGGAATCCAAACCCTGATTTTTTGAAAGATGATCCTGTTGTCGAAAAAAAGTCTAATCAATTACTTTTCTGGAAGATGATATCGGGCTTTTGGTTCGTGACATTTTTATTATTAATCTATTTATTTGGCACTAAAGCTTAACCCCTCACCTTCAGAGACGGGGCATTAGGGACTGTTGATGATCCCTAATACTGCTACACCAACACGTTGATGAGGTGATTAGAATTGATAGCTTTTTTAATGGTTTTAGAGTGCTTCGCATAACTTTATTTCTTATTTTTGTTGTAAATATGGCGCTGTAATAATTGTATATAACAGAGTATGTTTTTACTTTTTATGGCGTTGAAACTATGAATGACGAGCCTTAACCTATGCGAGTCCGATTACGTAATGAGTTTTAGTATGTGAATCGCATATAGAAGGTAGGTGCAAGCAGATAAAATTCAAAATTGAGTGTAGCTCACAGTTGAATGATGACAGAAAATATCTGCTTGGAAGGGGGGGTAAAGATGGTTTGAATTTGCCTTTATTAGAATGTTCGTGCTAAAAGATGTAACACGAGCAATCCAATCATAGTCTATAGTAATACTATGAATTTCGACATAGCATGACAAACTCAAGATGAGTGAAACTATGAAATTACTATCATTATTATTTGTTTTTTGCCTAGCGCCTCTCTGTGTAGCGATCGAACAGGTATCTTCTACTCAGCCCCTTCAGCCTAATGAAATTACCAGTAACAATACGGAAAGCAAAAAGAAGTTACTCTTCATTAATTCTTACCATAAAGGCTACCTATGGAGTGATGGTATTGAAAAAGCTCTCATGCAAACACTGGGGGTGAAAGCAAATTTGGATGGGAGCTTCGATACATCAAAAAGCAGTGTTCAGTTCAAACTTTTTAGAATGGACACTAAGCTTAATCAATCTGAAGCCTTTATAAAACAGGCTGCACTATCTGCAAAAGCTGTCATAGATGAATGGCGTCCGGATATAGTCGTAGCCTCCGATGATAATGCTTCAAAATTTTTGATTGTTCCGTATTTTAAACAATCATCGATTCCTTTCATATTTTGCGGGGTAAATTGGAGTGCATCGGAGTATGGGTTTCCGACGAGTAACGTGACTGGGATGGTGGAGGTTGCACCCACTCGCCATACCATATCTTTACTTCAACGATACGCTAAAGGCCCCCGAATAGGTTTTATTGGCGCCAATACATTTTCGGGCCGAAAAAGCATAAAGTATATTCAAGAAAAAGAGAACGTACCTTTCAGTAGTGGAAAACTTGTCGATAACTTTACCGAATGGAAGGAAGAGTATCTTAATTTACAGAACACGGTGGATATGATTTTTTGGCTAAACCCTATTGGAATAGAGGGGTGGAATGATTCAGAAGCGATCTCATTTATATTAGAGAATACACGTATCCCGACAGGTGCCTCTACTGATGCTGAAATTCAATATGCTCTAATTGGTGCCACTAAATTGGCAGCGGAGCAAGGTATATGGTCGGGTAAGACAGCATTGCGAATTCTTAACGGAGAATCGCCATCAGATATCCCCGTCAAAAGGAACAGGCACTCACAGATATACCTTAATAAGAAATTGTCCAAGAAATTGGGAATTACATTCTCTGCGGAATTACTCGAACGGGGATCGGTGTTTTAATACCTTCAATGACTACTTTATTTACCTGAACTCTGTTATTTCGCATGAAAGCCTGTGATAAGGCTTTATCGGTCATGCCAAGCTACTTTTATAGTTCAATATGTCACTAGTGAATAAAGCTTTTTCAAGCGCTTCTTCTGATACCTTTAGTTGAGATAGTTCCGGAACAACAAATTCTAATGTGTTTTTTGAGCCAAGGAGCCGCCTCGATAGCTTTTTCACCATGCGGTCTGCATTCTTAACCTCTGCAACAAAACCCTATTGTTTCATCGAGAATTACATGTAATAAGCGTATCTAGTTATGCTTTGAGCTGTAATGTAAACCTTAAACTTAGGTGAGCCCATTTTCTGTGCATAAAAAACTCACTATTGGTGCATAAAAGAATCACTATCGATGCGTAAGGCTTCATTAGGGTGCGTAAAGTTAATAAATATAGAATAAGTATATATAAATCAGTGTGTTATGTGTTGGTGCATTTTTTGCTTGATTAGGTTCATTAAATTTTATATTTTCTGGAATAGTAAAAATGACTGATACAAGTTTGAAAGCGAATTTCCTCGCCTTTACTGGAAGGGCAAAAATTTTACATATGACCTGGTTTGCCTTTTTTGTGACTTTTTTAGTTTGGTTTAGCCATGCCCCACTATTAATTGCTATTCAAGAATCTATGGGCTTAACGGATCAGCAGATCAAAACACTTCTGATACTTAATGTTGCCTTGACAATTCCGGCACGAATTATCACAGGTATGCTAGTGGACGTTTATGGTCCCCGCAAAACCTACTCGGTGATGTTACTTTCAACTGCTGGTCTTTGTTTTTTCTTTGCCACTGCTCAAACTTTTGAAGCATTAGCGCTGGCTCGTTTCCTAATGGGTTTTGTTGGTGCTGGATTTGTTATCGGTATTCGCATGATCAGTGAATGGTACCCCGCTCGGCAACTAGGTTTGGCAGAGGGTATATATAAGGGTATGGGTAATGTGGGTTCTGCAGTTGCTGCGGTTTCTTTACCTACCATTGCCGTAATGTTTGGCGGTGATGATGGCTGGCGTTATGCGACAGCCATTACAGGTGTCATTGCTTTTGTTTATGCCGGTTTTTATTATATATCTGTAAGAGATACCCCTGTTGGTTCAACGTATTTTAAACCCAATAAGTCGGGTGGACTAGAGGTTACTAGCAAGCGTGATTTCTTTTTCTACCTAATCATGAATATACCTATGTACGGCGCAATGGCGGTATTAACCTGGAAAGTTGCTGGTCTAGGTTTATTAAGCGAGTTTGCTGCCAATGTTACTTACGCTGTATTAGTCGTTATTTACTTGTTTCAAGCGAGCCAAATTTTTAAAGTTAATAAAGAAATATTTCATACTCCGGTACAAGAAGTCCTGCAATATAACTTTAAGCAAGTAGCCATTCTGAGTATTGCTTACGCGGTGACCTTTGGTACCGAACTAGCCGTCGTTTCAATGTTGCCATTGTTTTTTAAAGATACCTTTTTAATTCCTGTTTCTTTAGCCGGTATGTTTGGTGCCTGCTTTGCCGTAACGGATGTACTTTCGTGTCCATCGGGTGGTTTCATTAGTGATAAATTTGGCCGTAAGGCTTCTCTGGTTATATTGCTTTCCGGTGCTGCGGTAGGGTTCTTTTGCATGTCACAAATAAGTCCCGAGTGGCCGATTGCATGGGCCGTAACGGTAATGATGATAAGCTCATTTTTTCTCGGTTCAGCTGCAGGTTGCGTTTTCGCTGTGGTGCCATTAATTAAGCGACGACTCACAGGACAGATTGCCGGTATGGTGGGAGCTTACGGTAATATCGGCGCGGTGTTATTCCTGACTGTATTTTCTTTAGTCTCACCTTCCGCGTTCTTTTTAACCATTGCTGGATCGATTGCTATCGCTGCAGCTGTTTCGATGTTTTTAGATGAACCTAAGAGTGCTTTGGCAGAAATTATGCCAGATGGCACAGTGCAGATTATTGATGTTCATTAATTCTAACTCGTAATTCATTGATTAAACTGGCGGTATAGCCCGCCATATTGTTTTTTTTGATAATAAAGCGATTCGGAGAAATGGATGCTGGCGCCCCACATAGAAAGTGACTTAAGCTTTACTGTAGGGCAACGTTCTATAGCTGGGGTCAAAACAGTTAATGAAGATGCCATTGGTATTCGCATTCCGAAAGGCAGTTTGCTAAAAAATAAAGGTGCGGTTGCCGTGATTGCCGACGGCGTTAGTGCTGCCGAAGCGGGTAAAGAAGCGAGTGAATCTTGTATTTATAACTTCCTATCCGATTACTATTCTACGCCTGATTCATGGAGCGTAAAAAAATCCTCGTCTCAAGTTCTAACGGCCCTGAATCGCTGGCTGTTTGGTCAAGGGCAGCACTTTATAGATGCAAATAAGGGTTATGTTAGTACTTTAAGTTGTATCATCTTCAAGTCACAAACGGCCCATATTTTTCATGTGGGTGATTCACGTATATATCGCTTACGCAAAGGGGATTTAGAGCAAATTACCCGTGACCATACCACTTATATAAGTAAGGAAAATTCCTATCTATCTCGAGCAATGGGGTTGGATGTCTCGTTGGATGTTGATTACCATCATATTGAAATTGAGAAAAACGATCTATTCTTCCTAAGTACTGACGGCGTGCACGACTTCATTAGTCTTGCTGATATCCGTAGCGGCTTAAAACAGGCGACGTTAAAGTCTACTGATGAAGAGTATGAGCAGTGCTGTGAAGCGTTCATTCAGCAAGCGCAACAACACCAAAGCAATGATAACCTCAGCTGTCAAATATTACGTATAGATCAGTTACCTGAACAGAGCTTGAATGAGGCTTGCAAGAAACTAACCGAACTTCCTTTTCCTCCACATTTGAGTCCGAGTATGGTTTTGGATGGATTTCGAATTGAAAGAGAGTTGCATGCTAGCAATCGTAGTCAGGTGTATTTGGTTACAGATATGGTTACTGGCAAGCAGTACTGTATGAAAACACCATCTGTAAATTTTGATGACGACCCTGGTTATATTGAGCGTTTTAGTGTGGAAAGTTGGATCGGATGTCGAATCAGTAGTCCTCAAGTGGTAAAAGTGATTGAACTCAATCGAACGAAAACATTCCTCTATTATTTAACAGAGTATATAGACGGTATTACTTTGGCTCGCTGGATTAACGAAAACCCCAAACCGGCAATTCGAGATGTCATCTATCTGGCTGAACAGTTGATCAAAGGGCTGAGGGCCATACACCGCAAAGAAACGCTACATCAGGATATTAAGCCCGGTAATATCATGATTGACAAAAATGGAGAGCTGAAAATAATTGATTTTGGATCTTGTTTTATTAGTGGAATCGCCGAAATTGCAACGCCACTGGAGCGAGATGCTATTCTGGGAACGGCAGGGTACTCTGCCCCAGAAGTCACTCTGTACGGAAAAAGCACCATCCAATCAGATATATTTTCACTTTCGGTAATTCTTTATGAAATGCTAACTGGGCAAGAACCTTTTGCAGGTAAATTGCATGACTGCCGAACTGCCAAGGCGTATATAAAAACTAAATATATCCCTAGCTACGAGATAAACCCCTTGGTACCTATCTGGCTTGATGGCGCAATACAAAAAGGATTACGTTATGAGCCTGCAAGGCGATATGCCGATGTTTCAGAGCTATTACATGAGTTAAAACACCCAAACCCTAAATATAAAAAGCGTTATAATGCTGTCTTACGTGATCAAAAACCAATGATGTTTTGGCAAGTAACATCGGGTGTTTTATTTCTATCTCTCTGCATTTCTATGTTCTTTAATTTACGATAAATCTAACTATTTTCCCCAAAGGAAATTGAATAGTTAGATTTGATTTAGACATTCTGAAATGTCATTTGTTTCGCTAAGCTACATATCCCTGACGAGTAAACCTTTTTCTAGTACTTCTTTTGAAACTTCCAATTGGTTTAACTCCGGAATAGTGAGTTCTACGGTGTGTTTTGAACCAGGCGCTACTTCAACGGCTTGTTTTGTTTTGTGATTAATCATATCACCCACTATAAAGTCTACATTTCCCTTGGGTGTTAGTAGTGAAACCGAGTCGCCTTTTGAAAATTTATTTTTGGCTTCTAATGTAAGAATGTGGCTTTCTTGGTTGGAATCCGTTACCTCTGCGACGAAAATTTGTTTTGTTGATGTAGAGTTTCCTGTTTCATAGTTTTGGTATTCATCGGGAACGTGCCTCCTGTAGAAGCCTTCTGTAAAACCACGATTTGCCATACCTTCAAGGTCATCCATTAGATTCATGCTGAAGTCTTTGCCTGCATGTGCATCATCGATTGCTTGCCGATACACTTGAGCGGTGCGCGCTGCGTAATAATAAGACTTTGTACGACCTTCTATTTTGAGTGATTCAACACCAATATCTATGAGTCGTTTTACATGCTGTACTGCACGTAAATCTTTTGAATTCATAATGTAAGTGCCGTGCTCATCTTCATAAGCCGGCATGTATTCACCGGGCCGTCCTTTTTCTTGAAGTAAATATAGCGGTGAAACTTTTGATAAATCTTCATTAGTTTGGGGGGCAGAGTTTGGAATATTGGTTCCATCATAAATTTGTACAGGGGTGGAAGGGATTATTTCACCACCCTCTGATTGTAATGCCTCATGAGTTTGGTATTTCCATCTGCACGAGTTCGTACAGGCACCTTGGTTAGAGTCTCTGTGTGTCATATAACCAGATAATAAGCATCTCCCAGAATACGCAATGCATAATGCGCCATGCACAAATACTTCTATTTCCATTTCGGGGCAGCGTTGTTTTATTTCTTCGATTTCATTGAGTGAAAGTTCGCGTGACAAGATGACTCGAGTGAGTCCTTGCTTCTGCCAAAATTTAACCGTTGCCCAGTTGACTGCATTGGCTTGTACTGATAGGTGGATTGGTAGATCGGGCCATTTTTCTCTGACCATCATAATGATACCGGGGTCAGACATGATCATGGCATCAGGTTTCATGGCCACGACCTGTTCCATATCTTTTAAGTAGCTTTTTACCTTGTCGTTGTGTGGGCTGATATTTGACGCAATATAAAACTTTTTTCCCAAAGTATGTGCTCGTTCGACACCGATCGCTAAGTTTTCGATGTGATTGAATTCATTTTCTCTAACACGAAGACTGTATCGAGGCTGGCCTGCATAAACAGCATCTGCGCCATATGCAAAAGCATATTTCATATTTTTTAAAGAGCCGGCTGGGGATAATAATTCAGTTTTTTTCATACTTTGGTCGCAATTACTGTTTGTTAAAGGAAGTGGTCGGTTTATTGCGCGTGTATTATTGGCAATAGCGCCTGTATTATAAGACTTAGTGGGTATATGGTGGGTTGATAAGAATCAAGAGGCTTTTACTTAGTGGTTTTTTAATAGATTTAATTAGTCGTATTTGATGAGGTTTTGAGTATGAAAAAGAGGCGAGGGTAGGAAAATTAACCCCTCGCCGAAGTTAGAAACTATATGACTAGCTTATATAAGCTTGCTTTAGCTTAAAACTTTGCAAGAAGCTGTAACCAAACCTTACTGGTATCAGATTTTTTGCCGTCTGTATCACCTTGGCTAAAGTCAGCAAGTTTAAGCATGCCTGAATAGTTTTTAGTAAACTTTTTGGTAACAGCTATATCAATTTCACTACCGAAGTCGACACTACCTTCATCTGAATCAAACTGATGATAGGTTAATGAAATTTTAGGGCCAAGTATTTTGCTAGACAGTGACAGGTATTTGTCTTCTAAACCTACCGTAGGTGTTTTCAGAAACTTATCAGCCCAACCATTAAACTTATGGTTTGTGCCTAGAGGTGTTGAGAAGCCTGCATCGCCATCATCAGAGCCTAATAGTTCATAACCTAGTTTGGCGGTTATATTGGCTAAGCTTAAACCCCCTTGAAGGTTCATATAACTTGTTTCATGATCCGCGGCATTATCGGTGGACTGTTCGGCAAATTCGGCAGTATATATCACCGTCATATCATCGTTAATCTCAAGTTTTCCATCAGCCCTTAAACCGTAGGTGTCGCTGATATCTTTTAAATCATAGAAATAAGCACTTAAAGACAGGCCTTTGATGCTTTTATTATTGATGTTGTAGAGTTGGTGATCATTTCCGTCAATATCTCCTCCCGTAATGGTATTCACGTTATAAACATTAGCGAATAAGAGCGTTGTGTCTGGAAGGCTTGAGTTTACAATCGCTAATGCGTCGTAGGTTTGCTCATTTTGTCTCCAGGCAACACCACCGACAAAGCGTTGATTATCTAGTAAGACTCTTTGTCGACCATAGCGAATCAAGGTGTTTTCAGGCGCTGAATAATCCAAGTAAGCTTGGTTTATTTCAGTGTATGTTGGGTCTTTAACGACGGCCTCTTCACCACCCGTACCATCGTTGTAGGAATCTTCTAGTACAACACTGTTGTTGTCGAATTCGAGTGTAGCTGATGTCTTGCGATAACTTTGAGTTTTAAAGGTTAATCTTGTTTTTAGTGTAGAGGCTTTTGCTTCTCTATTCACATCATCGTCTACGTACTCATAACGATATCTTAATGATAAATTTGTGTGAGCATTGGCTAATGCATCGACTATCGATTGCGCTTCAGTGCTTGTTTCAGCGCCGACAGCAGAAAAAGGTGAAATTAGCCCGAATGCTAAAATAGATATCGAAAGACTTAGATTAGTTTTCTTCATAAATAAACCCTAGTTATGTGCATCAATGCCCCGTTAATCGTGTGTTCTAATCTGTAGCTGGGGTATAACTATTAGAGCGTTAAAGTATTTGAAGAACAATTCAACTTATAGGGTAAATTAATGTGTAAGAGTAGGTAGGTGTTAATTACTTATCTGGTTTTTATTTTTATAGAGATAGTGAAAGTTCAAGTGGTATAGCTAAGAATAGTGCGATGAGATAGAAAACTAGCTTTCAATTTAGTTTTAAACTGCGTTAGCGTTAATGGAAATAGAAAGCTAGTGGGTGTTCAAGTTAGGCTGCGTTGTTGACCATCCAAACAGCGGCTTCTACGCGAGAGTTTAGTGATAGTTTTTTAAGTATATGCTTAACGTGTACTTTGACCGTGCCATCTGAGATATCAAGCTCTCGTGCAATGAGTTTATTACTCATGCCTTTCGCGATTAATTTAAGTGTTTCATGTTCGCGACTAGTAAGTTTTGCAAGTAAGTTGGTTTTATTACTAGTTCCTCCGCCCCGAATAGCACCTGCTAGAACATGGGTTAGCTTTTCACTAATGACCATTTTTCCGACGGCTGCCTCTTTCAATTTTTCGAGAATTTTCTCAGGATCCATGTCTTTGAGTAAATAGCCATCGGCACCGTAAGTAATAGCGCAAATTACATCTTCATCGTTGTCAGAAACGGTAAGCATAATAATTCTAGAGGTTATTTCAGCACTTCTCATAGCTCGTAGTGTTTCGAGGCCATCCATACCTTCCATATTTAGATCAAGCACAATCAAATCAGGTTCATTTTCTTTCGCCATTTCAAGTGCTGTTTTACCATTGCTGGCTTCGCCGATCACCTCTAACTCATTTTCAAACTCAATTAACTGCTTGAGTCCTTTTCGGAGTAGTGGGTGATCATCGACTAATAAAATGCTGGCTGGCGCTTGGCTCATGACTAAAAAATCCTATGTGTTATCACTAAAGGTATGACTGTATCGTTAAATTATTAGTGCTTGTTTTTTACTAAGGTTATTTTGGCAGGTATCGGCTAATAACCAATTGATTTAAATCATCTGGTAACTGTATTCATAATATATAACGCTTTATTTCTAACGCGATTAGTACCTATAAAGCGTACTTCGAGTTGCTTTGAAGCGTATTAAAGTACCTTAGTTGCTGGCTTCGTTGACTGCGATACTTATTTTTAGGTAGTTATCAGTTGGTTGAGGATAGCTTTAAGTCTACTACTAAGTGTTAATTGTTCGCCCTAGCTTTTGGATTCATAGTTAATCGAGAATATAAGACATTAAATTAATGGGGAGAAATCTATGGCGAATAATCAAGGCTTGGGGCACAGCTCTGGGGCAGATATTCGAAAATGGGATCCTGAGAACGAGCAGTTCTGGGAATCCACGGGTAAAAAAATAGCCAACCGTAATTTGTGGATTTCTATCCCCAGCTTACTTTGTGGCTTCGCCGTTTGGCTTTATTGGGGGGTTATAACCGTTCAGATGTTGAACCTTGGTTTTCCTTATGCAAAATCAGAGCTTTTTTCATTAATGGCTATTGCGGGGTTAACAGGGGCAACACTTAGAATTCCGAGTAGTTTCTTTGTAAGGCCATTTGGTGGTCGTAATGTTATTTTCTTTACGACAGCTTTATTAATGTTGCCAGCCATTGGTACGGGTGTCGCTTTGCAAGATCAGAATACACCGCTTTGGGTGTTTCAATGTTTAGCGCTTTTATCTGGCTTTGGTGGTGGTAATTTCGCTTCTTCCATGTCAAATATCAATTTCTTCTTTCCTAAAAAGCAGCAAGGTTTAGCGCTTGGCTTAAATGCTGGATTAGGAAATTTTGGTGTCACAACAATGCAAATACTTGTGCCCTTATTTATGACTTTTGGTATTTTTGGAGGTGATTCTATGATTCTCCAAAATACTTCAGGTACATTGATTGGTAAAATTCCAGCGGGCACTGAGTCTTATATCCATAACGCTGGTTTTGTGTGGTTGTTATTGTTAGTACCACTGGCTTTTGCCGGTTGGTTTGGTATGAATAACTTACGAGCGCCGCATGTATCGCCCAACATTCCTGGGCCAATGGCAGCATTCGCTGGCATGAGTGGTATGTTGTTAGTTGCGTTTGCAACAGCAATTTTTGGACTTTGGTTGCTGCTACCTGAAACTGTAAACGGTTCAGGCTTTGGCGTGCCAAAAGAAATTGTGTTGTTGATCGTCATTACGCTGACGGTACTGCTATTGAAAAGAATCCCAGGGTCAATTGGTCAGACTCTAGATCATCAATATAAAATATTTGGTAATAAGCATACTTGGGTCATGAGTGTTATTTATACCATGACGTTTGGCTCATTTATAGGTTTTGCTGCATCGTTTCCATTGTCTATAAAAGTTATTTTTGGTTACCAGCATGTGATGGTTGATGGCGTGATGAATCACGACATTGTGAACGCTAATGGACCTAGTGCTTTGATGTATGCTTGGATGGGACCGTTTATCGGTGCTTTGATTCGACCCGTTGGTGGTTGGATTGCGGATAAGTTTGGTGGTGCTTTAGTCACTCAGATTTGTGCGGTGGTGATGGTTGCTGCAGCGCTTGGTGTCGCATACTTCATGAAGTTAGCTTACCAGTCAGCGACACCAGAAGAGTACTTTGTGTCATTCTTTGTTCTGTTCTTACTTTTATTTGCTGCAACAGGTATTGGAAATGGTTCAACCTTCCGTACTATTTCAATGGTATTTAATAAAGAGCAAGCGGGTCCTGTTTTAGGCTGGACATCTGCAGTCGCTGCTTACGGTGCGTTCTATATCCCTAAAGTGTTGGGTGAACAGATTAAGCTGACTACGCCAGAAGTGGCGCTGTACGGTTTTGCAATGTTCTATGCAGTATGTATGGTTATAAACTTTTGGTTCTACTTACGCAAAAATGGTGAGCACTACAACCCTTAATTATTAGGGTTAGTATACTTCTATAAACAGCTAATAAAAAATAAAGGTTTACTTAGGTAGGCCTTTTTGTGTAGCTGTTAGATGTAGGGTGGCGTGGTTTAATTGATTGTTTCATTCTGTTCGGTTAAGTAGCTGGGTCTGAAGTGTAGTTTAATCTCGGTGTTTCCATGCTCGGTATCACTTTCAGGTGCGCTGTTCACTGAGAGTGTTGCATGGAGGTGACGGCTTCTTTCTTTAATTATCGCTAAACCGTAATGGTTTAGTTTTTCGGGCTCCTCAGGCAAACCAACCCCATTATCTTTAACAATGAGTTCGATATTTTTGTCAGGCAACTGAGAAAGGCTTATTTCAAGATTATTTCCTTGAGAGTGATTCGTAGCATTTTGGCTTGCTTCACGCAATATTTGTAATAGGTGAATTTCTTCGCTTGGGCTAAGCGGAACGTCTTTTAAAGCGTAATTAAGTTGGATATTCATATTGCTACGTGCTTTAAGTTGGATGACAGTTTGTAAGATAGCGCCTTCTAAGCCTTCATCATCAATCTTTAGTCGAAAGGTTGTTAGTAGCTCTCTCAGGTGTCTGTATGCAGATGAAAGTCCTTCTCTCAGCTCATCAATAATGGGTTGTTGGCGTTCAAATTTCGCCATGTCATGAGATTTCTGTAGGCGAGTAACTTGAATTTTTAGGTAAGAAAGCGATTGCGCTAGAGAGTCGTGTAACTCGCGAGCGATCACAGTGCGTTCGCTTAGCATCGCGAGGCGGTGCTCTTGTTCTTTTGTTTCTTGAAGGGAGAGGACAATAGCGAGTTGATCTGCGCTAGATTTTAGTAACTGATCTTGCCATTCAGGTAGTGAGGTCCCATCTAGACGCTTAACTTTGATGACGCCATATTGTCTATCATTTCTGCTGATGGGAAATTTACTGCTAAAGCCTAGTGTTTCGACAGAGTTAAAAGGTGTGCTTCCTTTGCAGGTGTCGCAAGATGATTTGGTACATAACTTTGTGCCATCTTCATATGGATCGATGTGGAAATAGGGTCTTTCTCCTTCTGAGGTGAATAAACATAGTTCCATATCTTTTAACTCAAGTACCTCTGAAAGGTCTTGGAGTGTTTCTTGGTAGTCAAAGCCTTTTGTTTGTAAATCGAGCATTTTGCGTGCTAGACCAAAAGAGAATGTTAAAACAGTGTTGTTTTGTTGTAACGCTTCTGTACGTTCCTTAACACGTGTTTCTAGCTGTTTATAGGTCTCTGTAATTGATTGACTCATTTGGTTGAAGGTTACCGCCAGCATAGACAATTCATCCTTACCTTCTATATGAATATCTTGCTCGATATGGCCATCTCTGATTTTTTCGGCGGCCTTACTAAGTATTCGTAAAGGGGTTTCAATCCTATTTTTAAGTAGGTAAAAAATTAAGCAGCCCACTAAGGTGGTAAGCAAAAAAACAATGAGTTGAAAGGTTCTTAAATCGCGTATTTTAGTTTCTGCTTCTTTTTGGAATTTGTTGACGAGAATGTCGGTGAACGCAACTTGTTTTGTTAGTAGCGCATATATGTCATTACTTTCAGGTGAATTTTTAATAAGAGGACGAACGATATTAAACCAATGGTCTGACCCTAAGAATAAAGCTTTGGTTAAATTGTTCTGTTCCTTTGAAGCCCTGACATGTGAAAACAAAGGGTTGGTCCATGTATCGTCAAGTTTTTTAATTAACTCATTTACTGAGTGTGAGTCATGTTTGAGTGCGAGGCCAATATGGTAGGTTTGCATGCGCATTGACCCTGAAAGATTGATCGCTTGTGCGTCTGTATCTGCTTGTTCGCTTATCCAAAAAGAAAAGAAAATTGAAAGTAATGTGATACCGATGATGATAAATAATGAAAGGTGAATGTAGTTCATCACGGAATGGAAAAAATGTTGTTTTTGCTGAGTCATTTCTGGCTACCTCTTTAAAACAATGGTGGCTATTTTCTTGGATTAAAATATATAAAACTCATATAAATCAATATGTTATATTATTTTCTGTGTAACCCTTTGTGGGTAGATGTCAGTATTATCATCTACCTTAACGAGACCTGTATTGATGTAGGTCAACTCGTCGTCCTTATTTAGTTTTTATACTTCATCCATTCGTGCAATGGAGCGTTTATAAATTATTTAAACCGCTTCCTTAATGATCATCGATCGATGATTGATGCGCTCAGAATAACGATTATTTAATTAACAATAATCATGATGAAAGAACCAGGGTGAGGAACCACTAATGAGTCAGTTTTTAGACAGGTTGCGTTTTTTCAAAACGAAAAAGCAGGACTTTGCCTCCGGGCATGGCGTTACAACTAATGAAGATCGCGGCTGGGAAGATGGC
>Ga0209290_1000202_pt1 | contig 54374 bp, 56 predicted proteins | sample EN1Hudsemesocosm_2_FD_184632 | JGI IMG/M metagenome (GOLD analysis project Ga0209290, IMG submission 184632) | Methane-oxidizing microbial communities from mesocosms in the Hudson Canyon - EN10B Hudson Canyon (SPAdes) (version 2) | ecosystem: Environmental > Aquatic > Marine > Cold seeps... | reverse complement strand
TAACAACCAAATCTCGCCCTGATCAGCATTACGCCCACGTAGCCGTAAAAATTACGGCATTTTAGACTTTCCTCAATGTTTTTTAAAATAGTTTGTCGGATAATAACAATAAATTACATCTAATATGATGAACTAATAAAAAAGGTCATCACTTAATCTTTATTTGAGAGTATATGATGCAAAAAAGTAGATATGAAGAATGTTTATCCTGGGCTTCTGAACGAGGCTTAGTATTAGATTCACGTATTGAGCGAAAAGAAGTTAATGGTGTTTATGGCATGTACGCTACGGCACCTATTCCCGAAGGCACAGTTATTGCCAGTTTTCCTCTCGATGCATGCATTCCTATTTTGGATAAAAAGCTTATCTACCCGGGTAATAAACAAGAATACAAACAACGTATTCATGCTACCGCAAAAGAATTGAGTAAAGGTGCGCAATCTGAATATTTGGGTTGCGTCATGCTTTTTAATACATTAGAAGAGCATCAAAAATATAGCTTTTGTTTTTTCTCCTATGAAGAATCTTTACTGCTGTCAAAGATGAGTCCATTACTCCAAAGAAGTATTGCAGCCTTACAATACTCCACTAATAATATTGTCGCTAGTATAAAGGAAGTTGACCCTGATCTTGACATACGTTTTATCATGCAGGCCCAGTTGAATGGCGTTGATCGCTGCTGGGGAGCGTACGGTTTTGTACCTATTCTCGATTTATTCAATCACTCAAACACCAAAGGTTCAATTATTAAAGAGTTTGATGACGGCAAACGCATTGGCCATCAAACAAAAACAAATTATGAAGCCGGCGATCAAATCATGATTTCTTATGGTGAAAAGGATATGTACAATCACGCCACGAACTATGGGTATTTTGACTCAAATGATGAGCATTTTATCGATTATGCAGCGAGGGCGGTACAAGTCTTAGACTCACCGGCTAAGTTGGCTGTGGCTGAATATATTTCAAACAACTATAAATGCTACATACATGAAGAGAAAGGTGTTAAAAAGATGAAAATCTTAGAAACTAATCTATTTTTCTCTGAATCATCGCCCAGCACAGACTTACTTTCATATTTTGCAAAGACGAGTTTTTGCACACAACAGGAGTTTGCAACAAAACAATGCCACCCTGATTCTATTTCATCTACGCTAATTTCGGTAATCGACAGTTTTATAGATGCGAATCACATCGATGATTTTGAACTAAGCGAAATTCCGGAAAAGTTACAACATTTTTATCATTTACTAAAAAAAGAAAAGAAGATGCTGTTAAAGAATCGTGAATGGGTAATAAATGATTTAAAAATCCAGATTAAATAAGCATTTTAACAACACAATTAACCTTACAGTCTGTTCTTGCGCTTTGATATTAGCCGCTGCGGGTATTTTAGACGGGTACCCTGCAACAGCTCAAAGAGCTTTAAAGACATTTGGTTAAGCGTCGAGAAAAAACAAACGCATTGTTAGGTCTGGAAAGATTGATACCCCTGCCGGTATTAATTTGGTACTACAAATTTTGAAGAGCCTCCACAGCCAAAAATGCGCTGAGGTCTACCAATTATTAATCTAATATAACCCTATACCACTTGTTGACTCAGGCCATCACAGTAAAGCGTCAAAAGAGGTGTATAAACTTGACCTCACCAGACTTCACGCGCTAATGTCGCGTTTCCGGTGGCTTAACAGAAGCCTTATTTGAATCAATTCATTAGGTTTGGCTACTTGTCCTCTTCATGTACATTATCATTTAAGTTTATCACCAGCCTTAGCCAAGTAAACGCAGTTGACTGGAATGCGGTAACAGGCTGTGACTATCCTTTCACGCGCTACGAATTTCTTCAGGCTCTAGAGTTAAGTGGTGCAGTTGGCTGCCTCAATAACCAGAACACAGGTTGGCAGCCACGGCACTTATTGATATACCAAGATGCTGCCCTTATTGCTGTGATGCCCGCCTACCTAAAACATCATAGTTATGGCGAATATGTATTCGACCACGCCTGGGCTGATGCATATCAGCGCTACGGCCAAGCGTATTACCCTAAGCTAGTAACGGCCATTCCTTTTTCGCCTGTCACTGGTCCGCGCATCTGTATTGCTGACGGCCAAGATCACCAGATAATTAGCGCGGCTATTAGCGACTATATTAAGAAATATTGCATACAAGAAAAGCTGTCTTCATGGCATTTATTATTTCCAACTGAAAAAGTTTCTAATCAGCTTACTGCAGATTTTATGCAACGTACGGCGGTTCATTTTCAGTGGCTGAACGAGGACTTCCACAATTTTGAAGAGTTTTTGGCAACCTTTAGCTCTCGTAAACGCAAGAACCTGAAGAAAGAACGACAGCAAGTAATTGACCAAGACATCACACTAGAAGTATTCACCGGGCGAAATATCCCCCCAGAAGTTTGGGAACGTTTTTATCACTTTTACCAAATGACTTACGCAAAACGCAGCGGTCATGGTGGCTACTTAAGTAAGACGTTCTTTCAAATATTAGCTGAAACAATGCCTGAGTCGATTGTTTTAGTGCTTGCCAAGCATGAAGATGAATACATCGCAGGCGCTTTAAACTTTCGTGATCACGACACACTATATGGCCGTTATTGGGGCTGTGTTCAAGAATTTAAACATCTGCATTTTGAAACGTGCTACTACCAAGGCATCGATTATTGTATTCGCGAAGGTTTAAAGCGGTTTGACCCTGGCGTGCAAGGCGAACATAAAATTCAACGTGGCTTTCGCCCTGTTTATACCTACTCTAACCATTGGATTGCTGAGCCGGGATTTAGAGACCCGATTAAGAATTTCTTAACCGAGGAAAAAGTCACTCTAAAGTCTTATCACGCGAATGCTTGTGAGTATTTACCTTTTAAAGCAACCTCAAGTTCAAATAAAACTTAGTTTTTTCGTGAATAAAATAGAGGTTGCTAGAATAATTAGATTTCTTATGACTATGCACGACGTTTTCTAAACGCATAGACACCTAGATGAGAAAACACTTTAAACGTTGAAAACCATTCACTTAAATTTTGCTTTGGTGGCTTACCATTCGCCATACGAGCAAGCTGAGCTTCGTACCAGCTCATATTCAACAATACCATTCGATCTAGTGAGGGGAACCCTGTAGTGAGAGCTCGAAGGGTAATACTAAAGTTCTTATCAGCGAGCGCTTTGTTTGGAATATTCGGATCAACCGCTAGAGGCCTAGCAAGTCCGACCATATCGGTCGCTCTGCTCTTTAGCGCCTCATTCATGCCATCTGTTGAACGAAATCCTCCCGTAACCACTAGAGGGACTTCAGTGACTGCTCGGGCCTTCTCGGCATATTCTAGAAAGTAGGCTTCGCGTTTAATCGTGCTTGCCTTTTTCTTTACGCCATCTGCCATCGCAGGTGCCTCATAAGAGCCCCCTGAAATCTCGATAAGGTCTATACCTATGTCACTTAATCGCTGTATCACTTGCATTGATTCTTCTTCAGTAAATCCACCACTCATAAAATCTGCTGAGTTAAGCTTAATACCGACTGGAAAATCCTCGCCTACGGCAACACGCATTGCCTTATAGACTGAAATCAGAAATCGCATTCGATTTTCTAATGATCCACCCCATTGGTCTTTGCGTTGATTATGGCGACCCGATAAAAATTGATTTACAAGATAACCATGTGCGCCATGTATTTGAACCCCAGAAAAACCTGCCTCTTTCGCAAGGCTTGCACTCGTTGAAAACTGCTGAATCACGACATATATTTCATTCTCAGTTAACGCCCTTGGACATTTAAAGTTTTTTTGTAAATCACCTTCTAAAGGTAAAGCTGAAGGTGCTAGTGGTTCACCGCTGATAAAACTAGGCACTTGCTTTCCTGGGTGATTAAGTTGTGCCCAGAGCTGTGTATTATTAACGGTTCCTGCTTGAGTCCATGCTTTAAATTTTGCTAGGTCACTTTGCGCATCTAGCACCACATTTTTGGGTTCGCCTAATTGTCGACGGTCGACCATCAAGTTTCCCGATATCGCTAAACCAATCCCGCCTAAGGCCCACGTTCGATATAATGTAGCAAATCCATCTGTCGGGTTATGATCACGGTCCGCTAACTGCTCACTCATCGCTGACTTAAAAAGTCTATTTTTGACATCCAAACATTTACTCAGCCGCAGCGGCGTTTCAATCGTCACTTCATTTATTTGTTTGGTGCATTTTACGGCAATCGATTTTTCAGGAGCACTAAGTTCAGTCATGTAATTTCTCATTCATTCTGTTTTAAAAGTTAAGACTCTACCGCGAGCATTTGGGCACGCTGACGACTTACTTCTGGTTCGGTACATGTAATTGGACTTGCACCAGGCTGAGTAAAACACCCGTTGCAATAAGTACATATAGGGCCCGGTTTGTCTTCTTTTAGGTGACGATATAAATAAGGATCGGCCAGTAAGCCTCGAGCGACTGAAACCATGTCACACTCGCCATTACTCAATGCTGAGCTCATGGTATCCTTATTAACAAAACCTCCCACACAAATAACAGGTACGCTGAGTGCAGCTGTAAATTGTTTCGCATAACTCAGATTAAAACCTTCACTAAAGCCTGAAACTTTATTAAAAATAAAGTCAATCAATGGCGCAAATAGCTTCATCGCAACACGTCGATGCCATGCAAAAGCCCGACCGGGACCTTTCTTTAGCATAACGTTTGTAAATCCTTTCCAATGCCCTCGTTCAAAGGAGGTGCAAGATTCATAATGCCCCGCTGAAATTTCAACCGCATCAATGCCTTCTTTCTCCATTTTTACCGCAATATTTACGAGATCTTTCGTGCTTAAACCTTTTCTGAAGGGTAAGTCATCCGAGCCATTTAACTTTAAAATAAGTGGGTAGTCATCACCTACACGCTCACGTATAGCATGATACAGTTCAACTAAAAAACGTAGGCGGTTTTCAAACGAGCCACCATACTGATCTTTTCGCCTATTTGTATGTGGTGTCAGAAACGAGCTAATCAAATAACCATGCGCAGCATGAATTTGAACACCATCAATGCCTGCTTTTTGACACCGCTCTGCCGCGTCTGCAAACTGAACGATAGTTTCTTTAATCTCCGCGACTGACATTGCTCTTGGTTTAACACCCAATGAAGGTTCATAAACCGCCGAAGGTGCCTGTGCATCCGTTCGGCCAACCGGACCGGGAATTGCTTGTCGGGCAGTATGGTATATCTGTACCATAATTTTGGAATCGTATTGATGTACCCTATTGGCAAGGCGTCTTAAACCTTCAACTTTATCATCAGCATCGATACTAATTTGATGAGCCACACCACGAGAATATTGATTGTAGCTTGCAGCACCCGTAATAATTAACGGTGTACCGCCCTGCGCAATTTCTTGATAAAATTGAATAAATTCATCCGTTATATAACCATCTTCTGTGCATAACGTTTCAACGGTAGCTGATTTCGCGATTCGACCTGAAAGTTTTAAATTACCAATATACAGTGGTTCAAATAAGCTATTTTTTAATTGTTTTTGAGGCATTACCTACTCCATATTTTATTGTGAATTTAATGACATATCGCAAACACGCTTCTATTAATGTTCACTACCATCACTCTGCATTTAATTCTGCTTCAAGTTTTGGCCTTAGCTCATCCGTCATTGACCATATAAATTTCGCTTTTTCTGCTTTATATCCCGCCAAAAAAAGTAGATCCAAGTACGTGTAAAATGGCAGTAAGATGAAATACACAGGGTTTTTGCTTTCAAACAACTCTTTAAAGTTTTCCACCGCATCGTCTATGCCTTTTTCAGCAATGTTGTGTCCAATAAATACCTGCACAGCCAATGAAAAAAATGTTAAAAAGACGCCCAAAGCGACCATTAAACTTGCACTTCCTTGCAATAGTTCCATTACCAAGGCACAGAGAGGATAAGTCAGGGCATAGGCACCTGTTACCAAAATTGCTGCTCCGACATCCAGCATGGCGTAAATCATAAAAACTACGCAAAGTAGCAGCATCGCCACGTCTACCTGCACAGAAAAAACACTCACCCCGGGCACCTGAAACGGAAAGAAAATTAACAACAATGCCCACGCATTTACTATCGAGAAAACGGCGTGTAATAAAATATTTTTAGGATCTCGATGAAACGCTAAATGAATACCCATTCGTCGCTTCCACTCAAAGGGCCCTAGGTCAGACTGTTTATTTACCTTAAGACCATATTTTTTTGCAATGGCTTTCATACCTTCCATACAGATCTCCACATTTTTCTAATAAAAGACGATTCATATTATTATCACATCAATATGATGGCTGGTTATTGTCTATCACTTTATCCGCCCTAACAGCCCATCCTTTAACATTACCCAATCACCCATAAAACTATAAATAGGGTATTTAAACGTTGCAGGACGATTTTTTTCAAAAAAGAAATGTCCTATCCATGCAGGCCCATAACCGACTAATGGCAACCACAGTAGTAAACCAAATTGTTGGCTCACTAAGCCATAAGCGAACAAACTCAATACTGTAAGGCTGCCAATATAATGAAGTCGCCGGCTAATTTTACTGCGATGTTCCGATAGGTAAAACGGGTAAAACTCTTTAAAGGAATTAAACTGTTTAATTTCATCATTCATAATTTTCTACCTACTTTATAAACATTATGTTTATTGTTATTTATTTAATAAAGCTTCCGCGAAGCTAAAAAGTCTTGCATTGCCTGTTGGGTCGTTTGAGTCGGTTTATAAGCTAAAAAATGCTTCGCTGCATCAATATTCAAGGTCATGGAATTCGCTAACATTGAAATAGGAACCGGTAATAGCCTTGGTTCATTTTTTAATTTCAGGGCTCTACAGACTTTCTCATTTAATTGAGCTAAACCCATCACCAAAGAATACGGTAATTTTTTACGCTCTGTACTTATATTCAACGATACGCAAAGTTTATCAATCACATCCCAAAGTTTATCAGGGCTGCCATTACTAATGTTATACGCACGCCCCATAGCTGTTTCTGGTACAGAGAAACAATTTTCAATTAGGTTTAATAAGTTATTCACCGATGTAAAATCTACAAGGTTATTACCATTACCAATTTGTTTTAGTAAACCTGCTTTTTGTAATTCGAGCAACCGAGGGATTAAGTTATTATCGCCTGCGCCGATGACCATTCGAGGACGTAACGAAATAGTATTGAAGTCTGCATTATGTGCTTGATGGACTAACTGCTCTGCTTCATATTTCGTCTGTGCATAATAGTTTGAAAATGAGTTTGGTAAATAAGCTTCATTAATATTCAGTTGATGTGTAAAGTTCAAATAAATACTCGGTGATGAAATATTTATAAATCGCTTCACTTTATTTTTTTGAGCGGCTCGTATTAGGTGTTCTGTTACCTGTACATTGGCGAGATAATAATCGTCGTAATTGCCCCATGTGCCAGCAAACCCGGCACAATGAACCACAATATCGATATCATTTGTTACTAGATTTGAAAATTTTTGATCCGCTAAATCCCCCTGAATCACTTTAATTGGATTATTTTGGAAGCTTTCATTAATTGATGCGTTCCGCCCCGTAACGACAATGCTATAGTTTGCATTGCCTGATAGGCTTTTTGCTAGACTTCCACCAATAAAACCTGTGGCACCAGTAATTAGAATTTTCATCCAATAAACATCTCAATAATTAGTGACTTTCTTCAATGAGATATAGTCTAAACTTATTGAAGCAAATGTTTTTGACAACCTAGCCCAATCTTATGACTTTACAGACCAGCCCTTATGACCACAAATACTAAAAAACTCAACACGCCAAGCACTTGGGCAAAAGCCATTGCTGACACATTAATTGAACAAGGTGTTGATGCGTCAGCTGTATTTGAAGAAGTAGGCATGGACTACCAATTATTAAAAGATAAAGATGCTCGTTATTGGCAAGATAACATTACCCAGCTTTGGCATAAGTCTGTTGAATTAACTGGCGACTCGCTTATAGGTTTAAAAGTAGGGGCACACATTCATATGACATCTTACCCAACCCTTGGGTACTCATTGATGTCTTGTAGAAACCTGAAAGAAAGTTGCGAACGACTCTTTCGATACCAACAACTTTTAGCAGAAGGCTTCCACTTTAGTTTCCAAAAAGAAGAGGAAACTTACTGCTTAACCTTCGACATCCTTCCTTGTGAATTAGCGCCCTCGGTCCAAGCAATAGATGCCACACTTTCTAGCTTTCTAACGTTTATTCGATGGGTAACCGGACAGAGAATCACTCCCTTAGGTGCTCAGTTAAAACGTGTGAAACCTGAAAATATTCGTGAGTTTGAAGCTGTTTTTTCTTGCCCAATTCAATTCAAGAGCCAGAATAATTGCCTTTATTTTTCAGAGGCTGATATGGAGTTCCCCCTCCCTACAGCCGACGAAACAATTTCGAAAATTCATGATGCGAATGCAAACCGCTATCTTGAGCAGTTAATAGGAGGCGAATTTTCCACCAAAGTCAGGCATATCCTAATTGAGAATTTACCCAGTGGTGAGCCAAAACAAGAGCAAATTGCAATACAGCTCAACATTAGCAGTAGCACACTAAAAAGAAGGTTACTGACAGAAAATACTAATTTCAAAGCTTTGTTAGACAATACCCGACAACAACTCTCAGTTGCTTATCTTGAAAACAAAGAATTAACACTAACCGAAATCACCTATTTATTAGGCTTCTCAGAAAACAGTGTATTTAATCGCGCCTTTAAACGATGGAAAGGTGTATCACCGAAGCAATGGCAAAAAAACGCTGAAAATAATGTCACCTCAAACTAAGCTATACAAAAAAGTATTCCTCCCTTGAAAGCCATTTCTTCTAAATTTTTGCCACCACCTTCACCACGTAAGGCCTAACTTTTATTGCTAACAGAAAATTGGGCCACAAAGTCACTAAGTCGACCTAGCAAGTCAAAATAACTACCTGGTTTTTGTTTAGTATAAAAAGAAAACAATCAGGACTGAATTATTATGAGTACCCACACTCACCTTGAAAATGACGACATTTACTTTAAACAAGTAGCAGGATGGATGGCAATCCTTTCTATGCCAATTGCTTTTTTAAGTACTTTTCTCAATACCTACTGGACCAACTTCAATCTACTGGCTTTTACATCTCCTGAAATACTGCTTCAGGAAATGACGGATAGCCGTTGGTTAGTAACCACTTTTATGCTGGATCTTCAACTTCAATCTACTGGCTTTTACATCTCCTGAAATACTGCTTCAGGAAATGACGGATAGCCGTTGGTTAGTAACCACTTTTATGCTGGATCTTTTTGGCTATTATCTACCATTGATTCCACTTGCGCTGTATATACCTAAGCTATTAAATGCAGGGCAATCAGGACTGCTCAGGGTATTCACTTTCTCAGGGTTGGCTTACATTATATGCGGCGCTATCGGTGCATCACTTTGCATTTCAATTCTGCCGAACCTCGCTGACAGTTATTTACATGCGAGCGGCGGTGACAAGTTGTTATACTTTACCGTTTTTTCGGCTTTTTTTAATGGCATATTTTTTGGTTTATGGGACTTACTTGACCCAATACTCTCAGGAATTTGGTGGATTGGAACAGGTTTTTATTTACAACGGCAATGGAAAAGTCTTGGACGCGTCACCATAACCCTAGGTGTATTTTCATTACTCACCGCAGTCGGTTATATCGTTGGCAACCATGAGTTACAAGATATAGGCCTGAATGTTTATCTGGGTCTAGCCCCTATCTGGGCTGCATATGTGGGGCTCAAAATATTAAAGCATTAACTTAATACTGTCATTTTTTCACCATGAGTTCTGCGCAGCTCAATAACGATAGCTATTTATGTAAATAGCTATCGTACAAAGTAAAAAAACTAAGCGTTCACGTTTAAATCATTCTCTTTAATACGTCGTTTTCTTTCCCATCCAATAAACGATGTTTCGCAACACCTGCCAGATGCAAACTTAATAACACCACAAAAGACCAAGCTGTAACGGTATGAATTTCATGTGTAATGCCATTCCAGTATTCACTCTTTGGCGTCATATCGGGCACAGAGAATAAGCCAAATATATCGACACCCTCAACATAGGCGTAGGTACTATTCATGAAATAACCCGACCACGTCATCGACAGCATCGCGACATACAAGCCAATATGTACCAAGTGTGACAGTTGATGTTCCCATTTTTTAAACCCTTCAATCGGAGAAGGTATTGGCCCTTTCGCACGAGCAGGAAAGCGAAGCAGAACTAATACCAGCGCAATCATGCCGAAGGCTTTATGTAAGGGGTAAAGGTCATATTTATCAGCGGCATCAGGGTCAATATCAGCCATATAAAAACCAACCGCTAACAAAGTCATAATGGTTGCAGCGGTTAGCCAATGCAAGACTCGCAGGGGGAGTGAGTACTTATCAATATTATTCATGGTGCTCATGTTAATTTCCTAAAAATTGATAAAGGCTTATTGATCAGACGTTGTTGTGTGCGCTAGTACCTGTTCGACCATGGCACTAACTCGGTCATTCAAAGCTGCATTACGAAACTTTCCCTCTTCATCAAACGCTTCATAAGCGGCGGGTACGGCTACTTGTGCTGGCACGACTAAACTACCTACACTGGTCAGTACATCACGTAAATGGCTTAAGCCTCTAATCCCACCCAGCCCACCTGGCGAGGCAGCCATAATACCGACGGTATATTTTGCATAATTAGGCTGATAGCTATCATCTTGAGCAGGTCGAGACAACCAATCCAAGGTATTTTTAAGTACCGCAGATAACGAGCCGTTATATTCAGGGCTAGCAATGAGTAAACCATCCGCTTCAGCAAATAAGCCACGTAAATCTTTCAAGGCCGCAGGTGTTGTTTGTTTTTCTAAGTCTTCATCAAATAAAGGTAATGGGAACTCCGCTAGATCTAAAACGGTAACCCTGGCACCTAAAGCTTCAGCACTCGCCGCCGCAGTATTCACCAGCTGCTTATTCCATGAATCTTTACGTAGAGAACCAGCAAAGGCGATAAGATTAGTTTGTTTTGACATGGTTGTGCTCCTGAATATGTTTAAGTAAATAAAGTGTTCTATAAACTGATGAAGCGAGTTTGATCTATTTTTATTTGAACATAAACAGAATAAATGCAAAGCTTGTGTGCGTATACGCACAGAACTTTGAAAAATCACACTGAGAATATAAAATATGCCACATGACTCTAGCTGGGATGATATTCATATTGCTTACACCGTTGCTAAATTAGGGACACTTTCAGCCGCCGCCAAGCAATTAAATGTTCATCACTCAACTGTTTTACGCCATATTGATGCTTTAGAATTGAAGCTAAACTGTAAGTTATTTCATCGTCACGCGAGAGGTTACAATGTAACGGAAGCGGGGCAATTATTATTTCAAGAAGCGCAACAAACCCAAGAACGCTTCGATCGCATGCTTGGAAAACTGGCAGGTAAAGATGCTGAGCTTTCCGGTACGCTCGTCATCACATCAGTCTCAACTTTTTCACCGATTCTGATGCCAATTATTGCTGAATTTCAAGACATTCACCCCAACATACAAGTAGAGCTCGCCACAGATAGCCGTATTTTTAAATTAGAATATGGCGAAGCTCATGTCAGTGTTCGCCCTGGTGTACAACCAAAAGACCCTGATTATGTTGTTCAGGCCTTGAAAAAGACGAAATCGACGCTGTATGCCTGTGAGCGTTATTTAGAACATTTCGGGAAAATTAGTTCTCTTGACGATGTCGCAGGCCACAAATTTATTAGCAGTATTGCACCGCTAAATAATATCCCAATGATGCGCTGGCTAAATGATCACGTAGATAAGTCGCAAATAAGCTTTCGTGGCTCCAGCTTTGACTCCATGATGGATGCCGCAGTACAAGGTTTAGGTATTTCACCCTTAGGTTGCAATATTGCACAAACCAGAAAAGCTCTAATACAAGTACTCGCGCCACCAAAAGAATGGGAGGGTAATTTATGGCTCGTGACACATAGAGACATTCATCATAGTCCTAAGGTTCAGGCGTTTACAAAACTGCTAAAAAAGGCGTTAATGTAAGGTTATTGAGGTCGTGGATCATTTCCTCAAAAAGGCACTCAATTAATACAAAATTGTCGCCGTACGAGAAATTTCAGTGGGTATTTCAATACCAAGAAATTGCCGAGTCGTTTCATTAACCAATATTTTTGGATTGGTCTTGGTATAAACAGGAATATTACTTAGCGCTCTGCCTTTCATGTGGCGATCTAATATTAATGCAGCTTCTCTTCCTAAATTAAAGTAATTTGGAACCAAACCTAGTAGCACCCCTTCAGACACATATTCTTTAAGCGCACCGATACTTAAAATATCAACATCTCTAATGCTCTGTCCTATTAGTGAGGCCTCAGATACCAAATAGCTATCCAATGGGAAATAGACCGCATCAAAACCATGAACATCGTCTATCAGTTGCTGCAAATTGTCCTCAAGCATATGATTCACAGGCGGTGATCGAAACTCTTGAACCTCAAAATTACGGAGCCTAGCAATTTCCAACAATTCTATACGAATCAAGTCAGAGTTTTTTTCTCTAGGATTGAAAAAAAAAGCTACCTTGCGTAGTTTTTTTATTTTTTGCGCGTTACCAATTTGAAAGCCCAAAGGTATTCTGTGACTCACACCACTAAGATTTTTTCCGGCAGATTCAATACTGTTTGCAATGCCGGCCCCTACAGGATCAGTCACAATATTAAAGATATGCGGGGTAGTTGAGTGGTTAATCACTTTAACCATTTGGGTAGCCGTTGTGCCAAACGAATAAATATAATCATAATCGCTTAAATAAGGCATAAGATCAGTGCGCAATTGTGTCGCTAGCTCTACACGATTTTGTCCGGCGTTTATAACAGTATAGTGTGAGATATAACCAAAATCAGATAATGCTTGCTGAAATCCTAACTCTGCGTCAGTCATCCCTCGCCATAAGACCATGGCGACGCGTATCTCTTTGGTATTAGCGGAAATGCTCCCAATCAGAGACAAAAAGATAAGTAGAATACAAAGCACGTTTTTCATTCTATTCCCTCTTTTTCTTTTAATTAAATCCTTTAATTAAGTTGGAGTATAGTTCATGAGTAATAAAATACGACTAACCAGTCAAAAAATTATTGTGAAAATTGGCAATACTTTCTAGCAAAATTAATCAATTCAAGATCTTCTGTTTCTAACATAAACTGATGGTCTTCAAATGCAGCTAGCGGCTCGCCTGATAGGCCTGCGTTTGACTGCGTCTTCTCTAAATAACAATACTGTTCTTCAGGGTAAGATAAATTGTCCGGTGCATAGGTTTTTCCTGTTACAACGTATTCACCCGTTGAAATCAAGGTTCGGTGAAAGACCGTAAAAGAGGTATCAATAAAGGGTTTATCTTTTAATTTTGGAGATTCCTGTTCAGAAATAATAGCTAATGCATCTGAAGTGCTCCGGTTCAGCGCGGGCGAGCTAACAATAACTTGTGATGCCCCCACAGAAGTAGTGGCAACCGGATAATACAACCAAAAAATAAGCGCCACAGCAACAGCCACAACAGATAAACTTGTTGCAAGATGCATGATCATTAAAGTGCGTCGAGAACTACCTTCATAACGATATAACTCTGAAAGCTCAACACGCCGATCAACCTCGGTATCAATCGCACGATTCATCGCCTCATAGTTGTGAGTGACATAGTCATGCGGTCGTTGGTCTTGCAAAATGCTTTCGGTATTTTTATCTTGAGGTAAGCCGCTACTTGAATCACTCATCCCGCGTCTCATTCTTTTTCTCAGTTGCTTTCTCTTCTATATCATTCGCATCAAAGGCATTATTCTTGGCTAATTTGAGTAGTGATTGATCTTGGGTATATAGAGGGATATGCACGATTTCTTTTCGAATCACTTCAACGGGTATTTCGACTCTTACAACTTTCTCGACAGGCACCTCTTTAATCACTTCTTTTTCGACTTCTTTAATGATTGGTTTACGCTGAACTCGACGCCAATAAATCACCAAGCGACGAAAACTATTGTATGATTTCTTAGTAAGCGATGATAAATTATCTCTCGGGCCTACTTGGTCATCTATATAAGGATCACGAATCACATAGGATGCAAACGCTAATAGAATACCCGTTACAGCAATCAGCATCGCCAGACTCCCAAACCACAATGTCGCGATTACCATGACATCTTTACGTTCCAAATCTGCAGCGGACTCTTTACTAAACCACCATTGAGCCATTCGATAAACCTGATTATCACCCACTTTTACATTAACGAGATTTCGTAAGACGACACGCTGGTTTTTCTTTTCAAAGATCGTTTGATCAAAGCTGGCAATTAATTCTTCATTTTTAGCCAATTTGCTAAATTCTGCTTCACGTATCGCCTCATTGTCTGACTGCTGATCAGCAAATTTAAGCTCCATGCGAGTCAGCTCTTTCATATGATTTTTAATTACATGTTCAACATCTTTCTCTCTTGCGCCTAGACTTTTATTCATTTTAAGAGAGAGAGCTTGGATTTCTCTATTGAGCAGGTCAATACGCTTTTGATAGCGGTCTTTCACCGTTTCAATATCAGTATTGTAGCGTGTTCTTAAATTTGTCTGTCGGTCAGAATCACTTAATTTATTTAATGTTGCCCGTAGTTTTTCTACTTTTTGTTCCTGATCTGATACAACTTTATTCTGACGCTCACGAACATTCGATTCAGAAAAGAAGCCTGCATCCGCTATTAATTTTTCACGTTTTTTTCTTAGCTCTTCTAAATAAAGTTGCTCTTTCGCTAACTGTTGCTGCTGACTACGGCGCTGGGTATTGAGTTCAGATACCGAGTTTTTAGTCATCTGGCTCGAAGCATCAATCAGACCATCTAACTCTCGTTTTCGATCAGCACGCTGGCTATCTACTTGCTTTCGGCGGTCTGCAATTTGATCTGCTAAGCCTCGAATATATTCAGTTTGTGTCGCAGCCCTTAAGCCCTGAATTCTGTCTTGAATGGTGTCAGCCTGACGGCTACGCTCTTCAGAGATAATGGCGTGGCGCTTACTGTAATCTGCTTCGATTCCAGGCGCAGTTAAATTTGCTAAAATATCACGTTGAGATGCTAAAGGTTCGATTTCTTCTTCTACAGCAATTAGCTCTTTTTTATGTTTATCAATCGCGTAGATTAAGGCATGGAAGTTTCTTTCAAAACCATTTAGTGCCGACTCAAAGGTAATAAAAGCCAAGAAAACAAGCGACGTTCCAAAGATAATTTTCCACTTAGTGTTGCTGGTTTTATAGGTTGCGCCAACAAATGGAATTTTAGTGATTTCAACAATCGCGACCATAAAAAATGGCATCATTGCGATAAACACATTGGTGTAATCACCAAAACCTAAACCGGTTTCACGATTTGCTTCAATTTCACTAAAAGAGGTAATGCCTTGCATGATTGAAATAGCGAAGCCAATAATCACGGCACAAATTTCGACGGCCCAAGCAAAGAAAATTAGCTTTTTACCAATACTTTCACGCTCTGGGCTAACTTTAGGGTGAACTATTTGCGATACGTCAGGTGATACAGTGGTCATTACACAATCCCGCTATTCTTGTTATGCTGCTTTAAACTTTAATACTTTACGAACTCAACGCTCCGATTATCACTGTGCTGGCAGTCTGAGTAAATATACATTTCACGATTGATCGGTTCAGTTACTCAAATATGATAAAAATATTATCACTTCTTACGAATATATTAATTATCTTTGTTCTTGTTGGGTGTAGCAGCCAGCAAATTGATGAACACGTTGAAGAAGATCATATTACAGAAAGCACTAAGAAATTTAGTGATATAGGTACCCCTGAACCCAGTGAACCCAGTGAACCCAGTGAACCCAGTGAACCCAGTGAACCCAGTGAACCCAGTGAACCCAGTGAACCCAGTGAACCCAGTGAACCCAGTGAACCCAGTTTAGTATCTATTCAACCAAATCTTTCAATTCAAGACCAACCATTACTCAGTAAAAAACTCAAAAAGCAGCCCACCGAAAATTCAACAACTCTTTCTGACGAAGCATTAGAAGAACAATACTATATTGAAACACCAACCAAAGACCCTACTTTAGGAAATCAATCCAGCGAACATGAAAATGAATATCGCCCCAAAGCAATAGAACAAAATACAACAAAAGAAGACAAACATAGCGAAACCACTACTCGCCCCCCAGCAGTTAAAACCAAAACGTCTAACACTCAAGCATCCAGTACTGCGCCAAAACAGAATAAATCAGAAAAACAAAACCAGCAGTCTGCACAGCAATCAAACCCACCTCAAAAGGACACTTCAAACAAAAGTAAAAACAAGCTAACAAAAACAAAAAGCAAAAATACAGACCTAGGCATAGACAAGACTAAAAAACAAAATGCCGAAGAATATGCAAAAACAGGAACAATGAAAGAAAAAGAAAGCCGCCTCATCACAGGAAATGGTCATCAGAAAATAAAGGGCGACATATCAGAAGAGAAGAAATCAAGAAACGATGTTAATTCTAGCACCGTGGACAAAAGTGATGTTGAGCATTCTCCTATGAGTACAAACCACAATGGTCATCTCGCTAACAGCAAAGGCCATTATGACCATGACCATGACCAACATCCTCATTCTGAATTTGAGCAAGACCATACACATGCAGTGAAACAAAAAACAAAACGGCATTGGAATATGCAACGAATGATCAACCCTAAAAAAACGCCATAACCTTATTCTAATTTACGAGGCGCTCATTCAACGCTCATCATCTTCATGTATTATGGCTTAGTGTTCTACTAACGACAAAATCACTTAAGAACATCAGAATTAACACATAAAAATACTCATGACGGGGGTCTATTTTTATAGGGCCTGCTGCTGCTCGGCATGTTTGCCACAATAAACATAGCAAGTAATAAAACGGTTTTAAGCTAAGCCAAACAAAGCGACGATATGCAGTTTAGACATAATACATCTTATACTTTCCCATACTTCATCATGTATAATTATTTTGCTTTCATCCACGCAACGTTATTTTCCAAGGAAATTTAATGCCACAAAATGAACCTGAAAACTCTGGATTGAGTATTTACTGGCGATTGCTCAAATATTTAAAAGGGTTATTAGGGCCATTCGCGCTGAGTATTGCCGGGTTTGTCGTTTTTGCTGCATCACAGCCCATGATGGCAAAATTAATGGAAGAAATTGTTGACGCCTTACAAGCAGGGAGCTCCGAAAAAAGATTCGTTTTGCCTTTGGTTGCGATTGCTATTTTTTTAGTTCGAGGCTTCAGCTCCTTTTTAGGTGAATATTACAATGCTTATGTTGGCGAAAGTGTTATTAGAAACATTAAACTAGAATTGTTTCAACATCTTACTACCTTACCTGCGTCATTTTATGACAACCAAACTCAAGGCGTAATACTGCACCGCATGAGTAGTGGGGTAAAGAAGGTAAAGGCCTCTATTACGAATGCATTAAAGATTCTTATCCGAGACGGACTCACCGTCATGGCACTCTTAGCTTATGTATTTTACTTAAATTGGCAAATGTCATTAATTTTTCTCATTGTTACCCCCATATTGGGTGCTTTAGTGTCGCATACAGCAAAAAAATTCAGAAAAATAACACGAAAAAACGAAAACACATTAGGAAAAGCACTGCAGATCTCTAAAGAGCTTGTGAGTAACTACAGTATCATCAGAGGGTTTGGTGCCGAAGAATATGAAATTAACCGTTATCAGAAAAAACTAGATAGCACCTATAAAGCCGATTTAAAGATCAAAAAAATATCTGCAATTTTTTCACCGCTGTCTCAAATCATCGTATCAATAGCAGTTGCCGGCATCGTTTTTATGATATTAGACCCGGACATTTTAGCCAAGCATAGCGCGGGTGAATTAGTTGGTTATTTAACCGCAATCGGCTTAATACCCAAACCCTTAAGACAACTCACTGGCGTAAGCGTTGTTATTCAAAAAGGCATTGTAGGTGGCGAACTTGTATTTGAATTACTAGATACAGAGGCTGAAAAAAATCAAGGACAGTATGCACCAGAGAGCATTTCAGGAAAAATCGAAGTCAAAAACCTTCATTTCAGCTACCCGAATACCGAAATAGAAGTGTTAAAAGACATTAGCTTTACAGTAAATGAAGGTGAAATGGTCGCATTTGTAGGAGCCTCTGGTAGTGGGAAATCTACAATTGTAAGTCTACTTTGTCGTAATTATGATGCTGAAAACAACCATCTATTTTTAAACGGAACCGATATCAATGAATATCAAATCGCTAATTTGCGCCAACATATTTCCGTTGTGAATCAAAATGTTGCGATGTTTGATGATACCGTTCGTAATAATATTGGTTATGGTAAAAATTACTCTGATGATGAAATCACCCATGCACTCAAACTGGCGCATGCCTATGATTTTATCGAAGCGCTACCAGAGGGCCTTGACGCACAAGTCGGTGACAATGGTTTCAAATTTTCTGGGGGGCAGCGACAGCGATTATCCATTGCACGAGCATTTTTAAAAAATGCTCCCGTATTGATTTTAGATGAGGCAACATCATCACTTGATAACCAATCAGAAAACATTGTGACTGATGCAATTGAAGAGCTTGCCAAGTCAAGAACCACTATTGTAATTGCGCATAGGCTTTCAACCATTTTAAAGGCCGACAAGTTATTAGTACTGAAAGAAGGTAAAATTGTAGAATCTGGTACGCATCACGCACTACTTTCACAGGGTGGTTATTATAGTGAGCTATTCAATACTGAGCTCGTTAAAGCCTAAATCCAGCCTATGTATATAAATAATATGGTCAAAGTAAGTCTTTGACCTTATTAACCACAGACTTAAGCTCTTGATTCATCGCCGTTAAAGCCTCATCAGAAGCACACTGTGAGGCAGGGTTTGCACCACACGTTTCCCCATAGAATGCCACTCGACCTTTACTCACGAGTTGCCCCGTAAACAAACGAACTGTGCGACTTGGGTCATATAAACCAAAAGCATAAACCGTCAATATCAAACACTTTTGAAGCCAGTAAACGGGGTTGTATCTGCGTACCGTCTTACGTTGAAATAATTCCAATAGATAAACAGGCTTCCCCGTAGATACGGCTTCCGTCACCATACTCGCGCTATCTTCCGTAACAAAGAAAATATCCCCTGCATTTAAAAGTACTGGATAACTTGGTTTATTCGCTTGGTTCCAGGCAAACAGTTCGATATTGCCCGACACGTTCTCTGAAATTTTCTGAAGCATTTTTTCAGGCGTACTTTTACTCGCGACCACCCGTAAACAATGACTTGGTTGGTTTTTCTGATAGCACTTCAACGTGGTGATTATTCGCTCAATTTCGACAGGGCGCATTCTAAAACCAGAGCGTTCTCCTCCCAATAACACAACAACCATTTTATTGGGAACATTGAGACTTGGATGCGGTGGTAAGTCAGCGCACTCATTCTCGTCTCGACGATTTAAAGTAAAGTCGTTCAGTACTAAGTTAGGGATCCATTGGGGTAACTGGTATTGCCGGGTAGAAACGACTAAATCAAACCAATAATATGGCGCCCGCGGTTTACCAATCGCTATTAACCTAGTTAACTTATTTTGCTTAAAGAGTGATTGCGTTTGAATCCAGCGAGCAACAGGCACAGCTCTTCTTCCAGTGAAAATCACTATATCCGGCGCAAGCGTAAAATCCAACTCATCGCTTTCACACTTAACTATACTCACTAAGCTCGCTTGAAGTTTAATATTAGATAGCTTGTGTTTTTGATTATATACAATCTGTTTTGTTTCGAGCGTACACGCAAAATCATCTTTTAAAGCGTAACCCAAATATTTTGCTTGCGCGTTATCGCCCAACTTATCGCCGAGTAGAATCCAGATTAATTTATCAGGCATGATGTCACCGTTGCTGGGATGCGATATCTTGTAGCGTATCAAATAGTGTAAATATTTTACTTTTTGCATCCAATGCAAATTTCTGAATACGCGGGTCAAACGTTTTTGGTAGTATAGCTTCCGCGCCTTTGCGTGAATCTGAATTCAAATGACCCATCCCCATATCATTCATCATGCCTTGCGTCTTCCAGGTATTTGATTCCCAGGTTGAAAAAGGAATTCCTAATACAGAACAAGCGACAGCAGCATGAAAACGTCCTGCGACTACCCCTTCATACTTTAACAACGCCTCAATAAAAGATGCGGGAGAATGCTTCTTGGCAAACAATAACGCCTTATCACTACGCTTCATAAAATAACGCTGCGTATACTGTTTATAATAGGAATCCGTCACCACCACACCTTGTGCCTTTACCACAGGACGATAAGAGTTCAGAAAACTGGAAGCAAAAATAACATCCGGTATCACCGCGCATTCTACACCTTGACCACCTATTTCCGCCGCACTCTTAGACTCTCTTGCACTGACATATTTAAAAGCCTCAAGGTAAGGGTTAGCATCATTTTGTTCATAAACACAATTGACTAACACCGAAGGATGTTTCTCAGCCAACTCAAGTAAGTGGAAGTTAGCATTATGATGTATAGAGCCTTCACCATTGACCACTAGCAAGTCCACCTTTGATAATTCGGCCGCATAGTCTTTGTAATCAAATTCTTTAGGCAGGCTAATTTTCAAATCTAAGCCCACACGCCTAAACTGCTCTCTAAACGTTTGCCCCACTAACTGGCAGCCAAAATGTTTACTATAGATACTTGTGTCGTTAATTAAAGCGACCGTTAAAGGTTTACTCATTACTTGTTTCCAAATCGTTAAACTATATCATTTAAATAATAACTACCCAGCACATTGCCCCATGAGCAAAACCCTTTCCAACGTACAGATATGAAACATTATACCTGCCACTTCAACCTCTAGTAAGTAATTATCAAGAGTATTTACAAACACCTGATAAGGTTAATTAAGCATCGCTTCGTCCTAAAATACTTATGTTAAAGGTAATAAAAGATCTCCGATTGCCATGATTCTATAAAGCAACTAACATAGATACATCGACAATCACATAAAGTAAACGTCCAATGATTAATAGTACTCTAAAAAAGTTTCATTACCCTGAAAGCCTTATTAAAACGTATCGTTACTGGCATGTATTGCTGCGCCCTGATCAAATTACACTAGGCTCAATCATTCTGGTATGTAAAGAGAACGTGGACGCGTGCTCGGATGTATCGATTAGTGCCGTAATGGAAAAAAAAATCATTATCGAGCATATCGAAACAATACTAAAACAAAGCTTTAATTACTCAAAAATAAACTACCTAACGTTAATGATGGTGGACCCTATTGTTCACACACATATTATACCAAGGTATGAAAATGGAACGACCTTCAGCGAGCATACTTTTGTTGACCAAAGCTGGCCTCTTCCTCCTATTGTGTCTGACAAGTTAGAAATTAATAATGAGACTTGGCATAAACTGCTTACAATGCTTAAGCAGGAATTTTCTAAAGTAAATTCTTCGGTTACTCGTAGCAAAAAGTACTCTCGAATGTTTACCTCTGGTAGTTTTGATATTTTCCATTATGGTCATTTGAACATTTTAAAACGTACCAAAGATTTATGTGATCACCTCATTGTTGGTGTTTCTACAGATGAACTAATCTTTCAAGCTAAGGGCAGAAAGCCAGTCATACCATTTCACGAAAGAATTGCTGTGATTGAAGCTCTGGATTTTGTGGATGAAGTCATTCCACAACTTGATAAAAATAAACAGAAAATTGTAGATGAATACTTTATCGATGCAATTTCAGTGGGCGATGATTGGAAGGGCACTTACCCTAAAGTAACGTGCGAGATGGAATACTTTAAATACACGCCGAACGTGAGCTCAACGCTTCTGAAAGAAAAACTTAATCTTCTATAAGTTTGAAACCCAAAATTGCTTTCTTGCGCTCCCTACTTCAAACCAAGAAAGCGATTTAACCCCGTAGACTAGATTTAAAGTCCCGATCTACATTTTAAGAGAGGCGCGCAACATTTCTGCCAGATCTTTTATCGCGTCATCATGCTCCATTAAACTCACACTCACAACTGAGTTCAGATCACTGACATACCCTTTTATTTGCTGACGTATCGCGCTGTTTATTTTATCCGTTATGATGCCTGCTTTTGTCAGGTCATCTATTGTTGCATCAGGCTTCGTTCGTAACTTCTTAATATTAGCCACATTTACTCCAACTGCATGCCCATCTATCACGCCTAAGTCATCACTAGCGCATTTGGCAACACTAAAACCCAAAGGCTTCGGCCCTAAACCTGACTGATAAAGTTTATCCATAATCACATAATTCGTAGCGGCTTTAGTGAAAATACATTGAGAAAGCGCCGAACGCCAGTCATCAGCAGAATACGTACCATAATCCTTATTTTCTTCGATCGAGTTCAGGCTTTTGGGGGCTGTTTTGTGGAGGCATACAATTCTTTGATCACGAGAGTAAAACCACTTAGCCTGAAGTTTAGGCATATAAAATGCCCAGGCCCCATTCTTTGTTTTATATTTTTTTCCATCCAAAGTGCCTTGTTTCTTTTTAAATGAAACATCTAAGGTATCGAATAAAGTAATCGTTTTCATATAAAGCACCAGAAACAACAAATATAGAAAAATATAACCTGCGCTGACAATAGCGGTTATATTTACATAATTAAATTATAAGGACGATAGCGCGCGAGTATTTCAGTCAAACTCAACATGTTCGCCCAAGCATCATTTTATCAAAAAATTGTAAAGCCTGACCTCGTGAAAACAAACCATTCAGGACATTTGGCCAGTAGTCAACTTCGCTTCTACGAACAAATGCTGCGCCATATTCACCACGAACTCGAATAGGAATCTCTGAGTAGTTCATCGCAATCAAGGCAGCACACCGGTGCTTACCCCCTAAGTTAATCCATACCCAGTCATTATCTGAAATTAGAAATTCTCCATGAATATGGCTTTTTGGCGGAGGGCAATAACCTTTTGTTGAAATACTTTCATACACACTCTTCAAGCGCTCAAATTCTAATAAACCGACAGCATCAGAAACGGGGCCAAAAAATTGCCAACCAAAATTCCCTTCAGGCTTTACGCCAAATTTGTACGCTTCAACACCAAGCAAGGGAGATACAGATGTATCAACACAAACTTTTTTTAGTTGTTGTAATGGTGTTCTAGCTCGCCAAGGCGTTACGGCCCCCATTGCTGGCACCTCAGAAAACGTTTGGTCATATATTGATAAAACATCACAGAAAGATTTTGGTTGAAAATCATTATAAAAACGTTTTAATTCAGAATCTTGATATTGCTGTAAGCCCTGTTTTATTTCCTGTATTGTTTTAACAAAAGGATGATCTTGCGCTAAAAACCCAAGCAAATGTGACCTGTATTTATCTACTGGGATGCTCGTTAAACATTCATCAAGGCCTAAATAATTCAATTCAACAGGAGAGTGAATAAAAGCGACTGAAGAATCTTTTCCACCAGAAGGTTTATTATTTTTCGATTTACGCTTACGAAAGAATTTACGCATAATATTTGCCATAGATAAAACAGGAGAACAGTAACATAACTTCGCTTAAAAAAAGTCTCAAGTAATACAGCTCCACAAATAAACCATAAGCATTAAAACTTATAGCCGACCTATTTTAAAAATAGCCTAATATAATACTCTACCTTAAACTTATCACTTGATACTTTATTCTATACGAAAATAAGTATTCATCAGGCCTTATACATGAAAAGCTCTACAGGTTTTTCGTAAAAATGAAAGTGCACAAGGGCTTAGGTCAAAGGGGAGCTACACTGGGGAAGGATGTGGTTACTTTCGAGGGGGAGGCAGTATTTAAAATGAACTCGAAAATTAGCCTCTACTAAATAGAGGCTAATTTATTCAAATACTATTGAACTGCTTTTATTCCGTGCAAATCCCACCCTACAATAGAGTTGCACGATGTCTCCATATAAAGCTGTACTTTACTGTTTAAGTTATAAGCGTTTAAGGCCGTTGAATAAATGAGGCGGTTTCTTTCATTTATATTGTTGTCATTATAGTAGCCAACTAAGTTCTCACTATCCCCTAATGAACATCCTGAAACTACTGCCCCATTCTCTTTAGTAATTGGCTCGGCTGTTTTTATTGCCATTCTATTTTTACCTGATTGATACCAAGCTGATACTTCCTCTACATGTAGAGGCGCTGTCCAAAATTCTTCCGCTAAGCTAATACTGCTGAAGGTGACTAGAAGTGTAAACGCTATTAAATTTTTCATTTTTATTTCCTGTTTTGTTTTAAAGATTAATCATTTGAACTGGTATTTGACATCTAGGATCTGCTGCCGAAGAAGCACATTTTGGAGCTAATACTCCTAGATCTGGATCTGTAACTGGAGGCGTCGTTGGAGTTAGCCTGATACCCTGATATCCGTAGCATTCTTCATTGGGAATATTTTCTGACGTGTATCCTTCAGGAACCGGGGCCGCTATAACATCCCATACTAGCCCTGCCCCCCTGTAAATCCCTGGGTAGGACGCACAAATATCGACAACATTATCATTAGGTTTCTTTATAGTTAATTTGAATGCATTACCTGCCGGGCCAACGTCAAATTTTTTACAACTTGAGTTGTCATAAGTAATAGATAAAAAAACTATAAGAAAAAGGACTGAAATTCGTTCTAATTATAACTTAGAAAAACCTATTTAACCAAAATAGGCCGTCCCAAAATGCTACACCAAACAATACAGTACCCATAAATAGAACATTAGCCTTAAAGCCTACCGATGCCCTACCTTAACGAGGCATTGATACAAGACTAAATCTTTAACTTATCATTTGAATCCTTTAACCTATAACAAACTAAGTATTCATCAGGGCACATACATGAAGAGCAGCAATAAGCGTAAAAATATCCATATTTCAGTCTCCCATTCAGATGGTGAAGTCAAAATATTTGCCAATGATGACATTATTGAAATAGATATTCAGTCTCCGCTAGCTATCAACAGTAAGCGCTTGGATTATACCGTTTGGTTTATTCTACCCATTGCAATGGCCTGTAATGCAGATATTACCGTCGACGGAGCGGGCTCTCAAACTACAATAGATAATGCCTATAAGATTTCTTCAATATGGGAGTCTTGGCTGCCATCGAAATTTAATGCCGTCAAGGTGTCATTCTCTGAGCTTTGTGATGACACACAATACAAGAAGGATACGGGTAACTTATGTTTTTATTCAGGAGGTGTAGATAGCACCTATAGCATTTTAAAGTTGAGTAAAGCAGGCCAATCTCAGTCGTTACTCACAGTGCACGGCATGGATTACAAATATACGGATGCTGCTCGGTTTGAAGAACTAACACAAAAAACACAACACTTTGCAAACAGCTTTGGAGACCAACGCATATACATAAAAACCAATGCTTATGCGCTATACAAACAATATAAAATTAATACCTCATCTAGCCATATCAGTCATATTTTTGCCTTGGCAGGTTCAGCATTTTTATTCAGCGAACATTTCAGCAAACTTATTATTGCCGCAGATTATCGCTTGGACCAGCAATTTTTGGTCTATCCATGGGGGTCAAACTCAGCCACCAACCATCTTTTTGACGATGGTTCAACATGCTTAGAGACCGCTGATGACGATGTTACACGGTCAGATAAAATGCCCTCACTGCTCGCTTCACAAGACGCGCTTTCAGCATTGAGTTTTTGTAAGGATTATAAAACAAGACCAAATAATTGTGGTGTTTGTCGAAAGTGTATGCGCACAAAATTGATGTTTTTCGCCGCTACAGGCACCGTACCTAAAATATTTTTATCAGTTGAGATTGACCCCTACGCACTAAACACCATCGACCTAAATAAGAATAGTGAACGCACCTTCTTTATAGATTTATATAGTTGTGCAAAAAAGAATGAGCGCCTCGAACTTATGCCTTATTTAGCCCCATTATATACCCAACTCAAGAAAATAAATTCGACCCCACCCAAAACCAAAAATGCCGCATCACGATTTTTTCGTAAAATACGTACAAGAAAGACCAAAAGCTAACCGTTTAACACAAAACATACTATATACAGATCTAAAAGGGGCGCATTTGAACAAGTACGTCCCTTTACTTAATAGATTAGCTATCTGCCAAATGACACCTGCTTAAGCATAGTAAATGATATTCAATAAAAAACAGAAGCCCCCCTTTTACTTTAATAACCAACAAGTTGAAGGCGCTTCAGGGGAAACTATCTATATCACAATTAAGTGATACACAATAGAAAACTTACCTAGGCAAATTTTTTGTATACCGGAATATACTCGCTAGAAATCGCTTGAATCGAAGCTTTACGAAACAGCTTAGGTAAAATAACGGCCAGCTTTTATTTTCTACTTTTTCATAAAGCGCTTTAATATAATCAGCCTGTCTTTGTGTCGCGTCACCATCTGCCTGAAAGACAGCATAATCAAAAATTTGCTTACGAATTTTACTTTTAGTATCTTTTTCAAGTTCTTGATCAACCAGAAACTTTATTTGATCAGGCTTGTCAATCACTTCACCAGTCTGCCATACGTAGGTATTGTCGGTAATTTCACTTCCAACTTTATATTTGCCAGGCGCAGGGTTTGCAAACAGGATAGGTTTATCAAAATGCAGCCATTCATAACAAACAGATGAGATATCTGAAATCATTAAATCAGAAGCGGCCATATATGGCACAATATTATCATCCACTATTGTTTTAACGGTATCAGACAAGCTCTTTTCAGTAATCAACGTTGCGATTTCATCATAAATAGAAGACTTCCCTCGCCCCATATTACTGTGAAATTTCAAAATCAAATTATACTTATTTGCCAGCTGTTCAATAATTGCAATGCTCCATATGTGCAACGAGCTTTCACCAAACTCAGACCGCTCCCCAACCTTCATTCTAGTAAGCTGACTTACCCAAGTTGGTGCATATATCACTGTTTTTTTATCATTATCGAAAAGTTTTTCGGCCTTATGCTCACCTTTAATCACCGGATCAAATTTAGGATACCCAACTAGATGCCATTCTTTGATCCAAGGCAATGTTGCAGCCAGTTCAACTTTATCATGTGACTTTTGTCCAGGAAAAAGCACCAAGTCATAACAAATCAACCTGGCACACTCCAAATATCGTTTATCGGATAAACCACCGTGAAATATCTGAACCGCTTTCCCACAATTCAACAAACTAAAACCTGTGTGAATAATAATACGCAACTGAAGTCTACGTGCCTCTTTCCTGGCAGCTTGAATATTTTTAAAATAAAGAATTACAATTTTTAAGTCTGCATATTTTGTTTGAACCAAGTCGTAAACATCTTTATTGGTCGTAATTAACGTACCTTTTAATAAAGGATAAAGCTGAATAACGGGAGGTAAATGTTGAATATTTGATGAAATAAAATATCCAATTCCATTATTTTGGTCATCGACTTGACTCATACAATCTCTCTATCGGTCAATTTGCGTTTTAATTGTTCAAAATTGCTGCATGTTAACATTAATTCGCCAAATAATGACGTCTATAGAAACTCGATTTTTAGACATATAGTCTCTTATGATAGAATTCTAAAAATACTTTCGAGCTTAACGTATTTGTTTCTTAATTAAGAACAACTTGACCCAGATGACCTTTATGATTTCTTCAGTCTATTTTGATATACCTTATACTTATTACATTCCCCAATATGCCCCTGTTATTAAGTTGCTACAAGATAAAAAAATAGACTGCCATGCCATGCTATATCATGGCAATGATGACGCATTAAAAATGGAAGCGGCCTCTGGCCTTGGGCTAAGCGTTCACTGGGCTGATTCACCCGAAGAAGCGCTTCAACACTATTCCAAAGTTATTCCAGACTGGATTATTTTTGGAAATAATTATGAAGAATTAAAATCACTCCCGGAAAAAACAAAGTCTGCTCTACTTTTTCATGGGTCGGGCACCGGTGTTAAAAGTGCTTCGTTGTCACCTAATTTAGCTTACTTTGATGTTCGTTTCGTTTCTGGACCGGGGCGAATGAAGATATTTAATGAGCATTATCCAAACGTTAAAATGTATGAAGTTGGTTTTGCAAAACTGGACCCGCTGAGAAAGCCTGAAACGTTAGAACAAGCAAAGTTAGACCTAAAAGCACTTGGCCTTTGTAAGAATAAAAAAACAATTTTATATGCGCCTACGTTCTATCCTAGCTCTATAGAAAATATGGGCCGGAAATTTCCTTCTGATTTTTCAGACTACAACATACTTATCAAGCCACATGATTTCACACTACATAAAAAGAAATATCGCCGCCAATTAAAAAAATTGAATGCATGGAAGAATGCAGATAATGTCTATTTAGCATCTAGCTCTGAATATTCACTCATCCCATTTATGGCGAGTGCTGACCTAATGATTACAGACACATCTTCAGCCATATTCGAATTTTCATCATTAGACAAACCGGTTGTCATTTGTGACTTCCCTCATATTCGCTGGGGATACAGGGGGCCTTTTAAATATCGTTTGAAGAAGCGAATGGATCAATCAACCGAGCATTATCAAAATGTTGCGGCAAAAGCTTCTCGTTATAAAAAACTTAAAGCGACTGTAGTAGAGCACATGAACACCCCTTCTCTCCTACAAGAAACAAGACTAAAATATAGCAAAGAAATCATGGGTAATACTGACGGCAATGCCTCACAAAGAGTTGTAGACATTCTCATGAAGACGTAAAAACTAGGTTCATGAGAACTAAACTTTGTTAGCAACAATCTCTTTATCATCATAGATTCAGGCAAATAAAATGACTTCTACCCCTAAACGCTACCTCATGTATGTGGCACAAAATTATTCTTTCGCAATTTTGCGCCCTATCCAGGAAGCTATCTGGTCAAGAGGTGATGATGTTGCTTGGTTTATTGGTGGAAATGAAGCTAACAGTCAATTACTTTTACCCAGTGAAAAGCAGCTAACAACAACAGAACAAGTTAAACAATATGGCCCTTGTGCCGTATTTGTACCGGGTAATGTGGTGCCGCATTTTTTCCCTGGCGTAAAAGTAGGTGTTTTTCATGGATTTTTTACCGGTAAACGTGGCCTAAGCCACTTTAATATTCGCGGCTTTTTTGATCTATACTGCCCTCAAGGGCCAAGTACAACAGAGCCTTTTAATGAACTAGCCAAAGAACATGGCTTTTTTAGAGTCGTTCAAACTGGCTGGCCCAAACTAGACCCACTTTTTAAAACAAGTCCTGCAGAAATACAGCGAGGTTCAAGACCAAAAGTATTATTTGCTTCAACATTTTCAACAAAAATAACCGCTGCACCGCATGTATTTGAAGAAATAAAACGCTTATCCCTAACAGGAAAGTGGGACTGGCTAGTCACGCTACACCCTAAAATGGCAGCAGAAACGATCGCTAAATTTCGGTCAATCGAAGGAAAAAATTTACGTTTTATTGAAAATGAACAGGTACTTTCAGCACTTCAAGAGGCAGATGTAATGCTTTGCGATACATCTTCAATTATTTCTGAATTTCTGATGCTACAAAAGCCCGTCATCACCTATAAAACGCTTTTTAACGGCAAACACCTTATTAATGTCGAGTCGATTGATGAGATAGAGAGCAGCCTTGCCTATGCGTTAACAAGACCTGAAAGTCTGATGCAAGAGATAGAAGAATATACGAAGATGATACATCCAAATACTGACGGACAAGCTAGCGAGAGAGTGTTAGATGCGGTTGATTGGTTCATTGCAACGGGATACAAAGGCTTAAAAAAGAAGCCTTTCAATTTAGTGAGAAAGTTTAAAATAAGAAAAAAACTTAAATACTTTAAATTAAAGTAAACGTATCAAACATTATCTGGAAGATTCAAGTGAATCCTCCAGATAAGTCACTATCTGATAATTAAACTAATTCAATCGCCATCGCCGTCGCTTCACCGCCACCAATACAAAGTGCTGCAACACCTTTGGTTTTGCCTTTAATCTTAAGCGCATTCATTAGCGTAACTAAGAGACGAGATCCCGTTGAACCAACAGGATGGCCTTGTGCACAAGCGCCCCCAAAGATGTTAACGTTTTCTGGATCTAGGCCAAGCTCTAGAATCGGTAGCATTGCCACCATTGCAAACGCTTCATTGATCTCATAAAGATCAACATCATCTTTCGTCCAACCCGTTTTAGCAAATAACTTTTCAATTGCGCCAACTGGAGCAAGTGTAAATTCACTTGGGTGTTGAGATTGTGTTGTGTGAGCAACGATACGCGCCATTGGTTTGATACCACGCGCTTCTGCTTCACTTTCTCGCATTAGCACAAGTGCAGACGCGCCATCAGAGATTGAAGAAGCATTGGCGGCAGTGATTGTTCCGTCTTTTGCAAACGCAGGACGTAGGCTTGGAATCTTTTCAATATTTGCATTGAAAGGCTGCTCATCTTGCTCAACAAGCGACTCACCACGACGTGTTTTAATGGTCACGGGAACAATTTCTTCAGTTAACTGACCCGCTTCAATCGCGGCTTTTGCTCGCGTTAAAGACTGAATCGCATAGTCATCCATCTGCTCACGTGTATAGCCTTTCTTGTCTGCGACTTCTTGTGCAAACGCGCCCATTAGACGGCCTGTTTCAGCATCCTCAAGCCCATCTAAAAACATGTGATCTTTAGTTTGATCGCCATGTCCCATACGGTAGCCTTTACGAGCTGTCGGTAAGATATAAGGGGAATTGGTCATCGACTCCATGCCACCAGAAATCATGATATCGTTGGTACCGGCTTTAATTAGGTCATGTGCAAGCATGGTTGCTTTCATACCTGAACCACATAGTTTATTAATTGTGGTTGCTCCCGTCGCATCAGATAAACCTGCTTGACGCATCGCTTGACGCGCAGGGCCTTGCTTAAGGCCTGCAGGCAACACACAACCCATGATCACTTCTTGTACGTCTTCTGGCTTAAGACCTGATCGCGCGACGGCTTCTTTAATAACAATCGAGCCTAGTTCAGGCGCTGTTACTGCTGAAAGACTACCTTGAAAACCGCCCATAGGCGTACGAACACCGCTTACGATCACAACAGAATCTTGCTTAGACATATAAACCTCATTTGCTTAAAAAGGCGGCAGAACCACCACTATATTCCAGCGCTGTCACAACGTATTTATAACGTAGCCATGCCGGTTTGAAAATTAGGGGACGTATTTTATCAAAATTTAAAGTAATGAATCAAAAAAATTAAATCGTTAACGCCCAGTAGGAGATTAGGTGAATTATTGCTTCTTGCTTCGCCCTTTACTTTTACTCACTCTTTCACGAATTATCTTGGTCTGACTCGCCTTGTTGGTACGGCCTGGCCTTGGTGTTTCCTCAAGGTTTTTCAGTAGTGATTTACGATCCCCGACCTCAAATCCCGGACGATGAATTCGTTTAACACGACTATTGATAAGTTTCTCAATTAAATCGAGCGAACGCTCTTCTTCACGACTCACAAAAGAAATAGCATGCCCTTTTGATCCGGCTCGGCCAGTACGCCCAATTCGATGCACGTAGTCTTCAGCTAAGAATGGCAAATTATAGTTGACCACATACTCCAAACCTTGAATATCTAAGCCTCTAGCGGCTACTTCAGTCGCGATGAGTACTTGAATTTTTGCCGACTTAAAATCAGCTAAAGCTCGACGACGAGACCCTTGACTTTTATCTGCATGACAAACGGCTGCATCGATTTTATTCAGTCTCAATATAGCCATTAGTTTATCGGCTTGTTGTTTAGTGCTGGTAAAAACCAACACTTGGAACCAGTTATGCTCGTCAAGCAACTCCATAAAGAGATCAATTTTACGTTTCTCTTCAACCGGATACATCACGTGCTCGACGGTATCAGCCGTAATACTTTGTTTTGCAACCCGCACTTCTACATGCTGATTTAAGATTTTATGTGCTAATTCATTCACTGAAGACGAGATGGTCGCTGAGAATAATAATGTTTGACGATGTTTCGGAATCGGGTCCAGTATTGCCAGTACATCCGTGATGAACCCCATATCCAACATCCGATCGGCTTCATCAAGGACGACAAAATCAACATTTGATACATTCACATTGCACTGTGCAATATGCTCAAGCAAACGTCCTGGCGTAGAAATAAGCACGTCGACACCTGCCCGTAACTTCTTCTCTTGGCCAGCCATTTTTACGCCGCCATATAAAGCCGTTACACTCAGAGGTAAAAACTGAGCATAAGCACTAATGGATTGCGCCAGCTGTTCAGCTAACTCACGGGTGGGTGCCAATATCAACGCTCGCGGGCTACCAGACACGGTATCTTTAGGCTTTTCTACCATTTGTTGTAAAATCGGTAACGCAAACGCTGCTGTTTTCCCCGTTCCAGTTTGTGCATTGGCTAATATGTCTTTGCCACGACGCGCAGGAATAATTGCCTGTACCTGTACCGGCGTCATGTCAGTATAACCACAAGCTTCAACTGCCTGTTGGATTTCGGGCGCTAAGCCTAAAGATGAAAAATTCATACTACTTCCTCTATTGAGGCCTCGCTAAAGTCACGACAGTTATCTGTACAGCCAAAAAATGATGGACGATTATAAAGGATTTTTGCTATAGAGTGGAGCTGCTTTGCACTACATCTTTGCAATCAAGCTTGTTGGTAGCACTTTCAACAATGGCCCGACCATACTCCATGGAAATTGAGGAACCGTTGAAGATGCAACTTTACGCTCGATCAGACCCGCATAAATACTCGCGCCTTTTTCAACATCAATAACAAATGGCCGACTCGCTAAGCTTCGATTAATCTCGGTATCAATATAGCCGGGGTGCAAAATCGTCACATCGATATTCTCTTTATAAGTTTCTACCCGCACCGCCTCCATAAAAGTAGTGAGACCAGATTTTGAGGCACAATACGCAGCGTTACGCGACAGCCCCCGAAAAGCCGCTATAGATGATGTGGCGACGAGGTGACCATAACCTTGCTGCCGGAATATTTTTAAACCCGATGCGACCGTTGCAATCGCGCCATTCAAGTTCGTATTGATAACAGAAAGCTGATCCGACAAGGGCATAACACCTGTTTTTCCGGCGATCGCAATGCCGGCATTCACTACCAGAATATCAATTTTTCCTAGCTGTTCATGCAAATTAGCCAAGACCGTTTCTTGTTGTTCATAATCCGTTACATCCATGGTTTGCACACACACAGTGATAGAAGGATATTTTTTTTGAATCTCATTCTGGAGTATTTCTAACAGTCCGATACGCCGAGCAGTTAAACCTAAATGGTAGCCTCGTGAAGCCATCTCCCACGCCAATGCTTTACCGATACCATCGCTTGCCCCAGTAATTACAATGCTTTTATTATTCATGTCTTTTTGCTCATATTTTTTTCTACATTCAAGTTGTTTATTTTTTCATATTTCAACGGAGTAAACAGTATCCCGCAAACTCATTTGAAACAAGCCTTGGTTAAAGATGGACTTCATAAATGAAACCTGAATATAATCAACTTACAACTGTATTTACATATGTCGCTTAAATCAGCATTTTAAAACAATAATAGCTAGAGGCCTCAATGAACAACGATCATTCATATACTCATTATAGAACCTGTAACTTATGCGAGGCTATGTGTGGTATCGCCATCAAAGTTGAAGACCAGCAAATCACCTCAATAAAAGGTGACCCTAACGACCCTTTAAGTAAAGGGCACATTTGCCCTAAAGCACTTGCACTTAAAGATATACATGAAGACCCTGACCGCCTAAAAACCCCTCAGATTAAAACCAAAGATGGCTGGAAAGAAATTTCTTGGGGCCGCGCATTTGATATTGTTGCCAATAAAATTAAAGACACCCAAAAAGAACATGGCCGTCATGCTGTAGGCACTTATTCAGGTAACCCAAATACCCATCACCATGGAAATTTACTTTTTGGGCCGCCATTACTACAGACATTGCGCACACACAATAAGTTTTCCGCTACCTCGAATGATCAATTGCCTCATATGCAAGTTAATCTTGCGATGTTTGGCCACCAATTATTATTTCCAATTCCTGACATTGATCACATGGATTTATTTATATTAATTGGAAGCAACCCAGCGGCCTCAAATGGTAGCTTAATGTCAGCGCCAGACTATCAGACCCGGCTTAAAAACATTAGCAAGCGTGGCGGCGAAGTTATTGTAATCGACCCACGTAAAACAGAAACAACGCGGGTTGCTGACCAGCATTTATTTATCAAACCTGGTACCGATGCATTTTTGATGCTTGGCATTCTTCATACCTTATTTGACGAAGACCTTATCGAACAGGGCCGCTTGCACTCTCGTCTTGATGATATCGCCCAAATCCAGCTACTTTGCTCTGACTACTCTGCCGCCAGCGTTAGCCCTCTTACTGGTATTAAAACACTTAAAATTAAAGAGCTGGCACGAAAGTTAGCAAGCACTCCTAGGGCTTGCTTATTCACCCGCATGGGCACCTCTACACAAGAGTTTGGAGGTATTACGACTTGGTTAGCTTACGTCATCAATATAATTACCAACCATTTAGATGAGCGCGGTGGGTTAATGTTCACCAAGCCTGCTGCCGACATTGTGGAATTAGCTTCGCTGTCAGGCCAGAGAGGCCATGCAAACCGCTACCAAAGTAAAACAGGCCTGCCTGAGTTTGGCGGAGAGCTACCCGCAAGCACGATGGCTGATCAAATCCTTTTAGAAGATGATAAACAAGTTAAAGCAATGATTGTTTTGGCAGGGAACCCTATATTAAGTAGTCCCAATGGTCGCCGCTTAGATAAGGCTTTTGAGTCACTTGATTTTATGGTATCCATTGACTTTTATCTTAATGAAACCTCACGCCATGCTGATATTATTTTGCCGCCCACCGGCCCACTAGAACAATCCCATTACGACTTAGCCTTTAATATATTAGGCGTTAGAAATGTTGCCAAATTTTCTCCCGCGCTATTTGAAGCAGATAAGCACGCACGTCATGACTGGCAGATATTACTCGAACTAAAGCGTCGAATAGGCGGTCATGACTTCGCAACTAAAGTTAAAGAAGAAGCGTCATACCAAATACTAAAAAGGTTGGGGCCTGACGGATTACTCGATATAATTTTACGAACGGGCCCATATGGAACTCAAATTCCTGGCACATCTCAAATAGGTAACTTATTAACGGATGCCCTACAAGGCTTTGTTGAGCCTAGACACCCTTTACGTAAATTTCTTGATTTAAGCCCATACGGGAGCCCTAATAGAGGCTTAAGTAAAGGCTTGTGCGTCAGCTCCTTACTTAACTATCCGCACGGTATCGATTTAGGCTCTTTGCAATCCTGTTTACCGGAACGGCTATATACGCCTAAAAAGCGCATCAAATTGGCGCCATCGACCTTTTTGAAAGATATGAGCCGCCTCCGTAAGCGCGCCGAAGTTTTGAACACCGAACAAAACCCTAATGAACTTCTATTAATCGGGCGTCGCCACGTACGCTCTAATAACTCATGGCTCCATAACAGTCACCGCTTAGTGAAAGGCAAAAACCGCTGCACGATGATGATTCATCCTGAAGATGCCGTACGCCTTAACTTAAGTAATGGCGAGATAGCAAAGGTAACGAGTCGTGTAGGCAAAGTTGAAATAGAAACAGAAGTCACCAAAGAAATAATGGAAGGGGTGATCAGTATTCCGCATGGCTGGGGGCATCACCGCAAAAACACGCAACAATCTATCGCCTCAAAACGGCCAGGAGTTAGCGTGAATGATCTAACAGACGATCAATTTGTCGACCGGTTAACAGGCACCTCGGCCTTAAATGGCGTGCCCGTATCAGTATGTAAAATTGCGACTTCTCGTAAAGAAAAATCTAATACAAAGACGATAACAGGCAAAAAGAAAAGCCTATCTAACGAAGCCAAGAACATAAAAATAGAGGGGGCTGTCTCTCAGAAAACAGCCTCACCGAAAAAAATCATACAAAAAACGCCACTGGCGAAAGCGAAAACTGCAAAGGCACAACCAGCAAAATCAAAACCACGTATTCGCGTTAGTGCGAAACTTACCAACCCATAAATTTTAAACAAAAGGTTACCATGATCATAGACCCCAAACAGTTAAGTGAAGAGGCTATCAACAATCTCGTTGATGAATATTGCTTACGTGACTGGGGTCTTAACGATTGCGAGGAGCCTTTAGAGAATAGGCAGCAGCAAGTAAAAGCAGCTTTAAAGAGTGGTCAGTTAGTTATTATTTATAGCCAACACCTTGAAACTGCTCAAATCGTTGCAGCTTCTGAAGCCACTCAAACTTCATGACGCAAACTATCATTTCACATGAACTGTTGATCAAAACAGCAGGACAAGCTCGCTTTGATCAAGGTCTTACCCTTTTCAACCAAAATACCCAAAATACCATTACTGACTTTCAATATAAGAATAAGCAAGCAAGCGCCAAAATTGATCAACACAAAGTAAGCATTCATTATCACTCAGAAACAATTGAAGGAGCATGTGACTGCCCCGATTCCGATGGCTTCGATTTTTGCCAGCACTGCGTTCGCTTAACACTTCATTCCAATAAGAGCGCTCAACAAATAAACTCACTTTCAAAAGGCCCTGACAAAAGTAAAATTCTTGCTTATCTTTTGACTCAAAATAAACAAACCTTAGCAAAACAGTGCCTAGAGTTGATTGAAAAAGACACTGATCAGTTTAAGCGCTTTGTATTGAAAGCGTTTCTTGATAACGAAACCATCGACTTCAGCCAACTTAAAACACAAATTACCGAATTAACACGAAAACCAGATAATTTATTCAGCCAACGCCAGGTAAAGCTTTTCTTCTCAAAAATAGATTTATTTTTAGCGGAATTACAATCATCTAATTATTTAGCCACACCCGAAAAGATGATTAAACTCATCGAATACGCATTCCAAAGAATTAATCTTTTACTGGATAATATTGATGACTCAAACCTTCAGCGCCAAGCTTGTATTGAAAAATTACAATTAATGTATGTAAATTTAATTACCGACATTACAGGTCGCCCCGACACGAAAGCAAAGCGCATTTATTCCTTCTGGATAAACGACACCCACGCACTGTTAGGTCAAGACCCTGAATCTTATTTTACGCGAGAAGACGCGCTGAATAAGTTCAAAGAATTAACAAAAAGTGCCTGGAAACATATTCAAAACCCAAACCCAGAAACGACAACCAAAACTAATAAAGAGACGCTACCAACACACCAGCAAGATAAAATCGTACGATACTTAATAGAAAGTCTAATGCAGTCGCATCAGCACGACAAAATACCGCCATTACGTGATTTTTTAGAACGAAATTAAAATCAAAGCACCCACCTACTAGCAAAAAGCCTAATTGCCCCCATTATATTTTTAACAAGTATTTGGTAGTCCCTTCTGACAGCAAGTCAAAGTAGACGATTAGAGCCAATAAATTAACTAATTCTTTAAGGAAGTAAAACTATGCCTGACACTGGCGCACCTGAAATAAAAATGAACATTGAAGACCTTTATAAAGAAGACGTTTTTACTGATCAGAAAGTTGGAACCATCCGAAGAATGACGCCCGTAACGCCTGAGGGAGAAATTGATGACTCTCGTTCTGTTTTGTATTTTGGTGGTACACAAATGATGACTCCGGCTGGCCCTTTACCGTTAAATTTTGAAATTCAAGGCAGTAACTTGACCGAAGTTGTAAATAACTTTGGTGATGCAGCAAATAAATCACTGGAAGAAACAATGACTGAGCTACAAGAAATGCGCCGTCAACAAGCATCACAGATCGTTATGCCAGGTGAACCAAGTAGCCAAATTCAAATGCCTTAAGCTTCGTCTGGATAAAAGATTAAGTGCATTTCTACCACCGAGAAGGGCCGAGGAGCTTCTCGGTGGTAGAAATCTTTAGGTTAGATCTTTTACTTGAATTTTGAGCCTTTTAAACATCGCAGTCTTCATAACAATCTGGCGTAAATCTTGGCGAGCATACCGCTAAAAATACTAGATCGTCAGAACCTGAATTATAAATTTTCTGTCTAACACCGGCAGGAATCACTACCACACTCCCCGCTTTCACAGATTGCGCTGCCTCATCCCCCATATAAACCAAACCACTTCCCTGCTGAATAACATAACGCTCTGTTATCCCACATAAACGGTGGAACCGTGTTGTTTTTCCAGGTTCAACGCGCGCTCGTGCAATCGAAACATCAGGATCTGAGGGCGTATTCAACATTTCTAAAATAAAACAGCCTTCTTCAAAGAAATATTCTTTACTCTCTGGCACATTATGCACTTTACTACTTGCCATATTTATCTCTCTTTTTGTTGTTTGAAACTGTATTGATGGAAGCTAAGTTGCTAAAATCACGCCCACTGCACACTTCTTTTACTTCACCAAAGAGCTACTAACTGAATGTTATTTACTGTAGGCCAGCGATGGGTCAGTCAATCTGAACCCAAATTAGGACTTGGAATTATCACCGAATTTGAAAACCGACGCGTCACCATCAGTTTTCCTGCCTCGAATGAAGTCCGAACCTATGCCAGTGAAAATGCCCCCATCAGCCGCGTAATGTACAAATCAGGCGATGACGTTGCAACCCATGATGACCAAAACTTCACAGTAACATCCGTTAATGACTCAGGCGAGTTAATCAAATATTCAGTCATCAATTCGGAGGGTGAAACTCAAACAATCAGCGAAGTAGAGCTCAATTGCTTTATTCAGTTCACCTCGCCATTACAAAGGCTTGTAAGTGGGCATTATGATCGAAGCCGCGCATTTCGCTTACGGTATGAGACCTTACAGCATAAGCATCGCTTACAGCAGTCAACCATAAATGGCCTGTTAGGCTCACGTACAAACTTACTCCCCCACCAAATATACATTGCGGATAAAGTTGCTAAACGTCACGCTCCACGCGTACTACTGGCCGATGAAGTTGGCTTAGGTAAGACTATTGAAGCAGGCATGATACTGCATGCACAATTACATAACGGCTTGGCTAATCGAGCACTCATTGTGGTGCCGACAACCTTGATCCATCAATGGTTGATTGAAATGCTGCGTCGTTTCAATTTACGATTTTCAATTTTCGATCGTGAACGCTTCAGTTCGCTCATTGAAGAAGGAATAGATAACCCTTTTGAAACAGAGCAACTAATATTATGCGACCAAGACTTTTTAGTCTCAAATCCATTTATACAAGCACAAGCCATCGAAGCAGAATGGGATTTATTAGTCGTAGATGAAGCCCATCACCTACACTGGTCTGAAGAAGAAAGCAGTCCTGAGTATCAATGCATCGAGGCATTAGCAGAACAAAGCAGGGGGGTTTTACTCCTTACCGCAACACCCGAACAGGCAGGGCTTGAAAGCCATTTTGCTCGCTTACGTTTATTAGACCCTGACCGTTTTCACTCATTAAGTGAATTCATTGAACAAGAACAAAACTACGAAAGTGTTTCAAGTTTAGTGGGTGAATTACAATCATTACCCGAAGATGCTGCATTACCTGAAAGTGTCGTGAAATTATTAGGCTCCGACGCCGAGAATCAATCGGTCACGCAAGCCATCCAGTTATTGCTCGACCAACACGGTACCGGCAGAATTTTATTTCGTAACACTCGCCAAGCCGTCAAAGGTTTCCCAAACAGAATTTTAAATCCTGTGCCGCTATCTTATGATACCGATGCAAGCATGAGCGAAGACGCTGAAGTCGCGATAAAAAATAACCCCCGCGTTATGTGGCTAACTCAGTTTTTAAGAGACACCAAACCTGAAAAAGTACTCATTATCTGCGCATCAGCAGAAATGGCACTCGCTCTTGAAAATTATTTTAGACTTCGTGAAGGCATGCTCACTGCAGCATTCCATGAAAGGCTAAGCATTATTGAAAGAGACCGCGCGGCAGCATACTTTTCTGAAGAAGATGGCGCACAATCACTCATCTGCTCTGAGATAGGGAGCGAAGGTCGTAACTTCCAATTCGCGCACCATTTAGTTTTGTTTGATTTACCTGACAACCCTGACTTGCTTGAACAACGCATTGGCCGTTTAGATCGAATCGGTCAGAAGCATGATATACAAATCCATGTTCCTTATATGATAGGAACCATGCAAGAAGGTTTGTTTCATTGGTATAACCAAGCACTCGATGCATTTACTCATAGTTGTGCTGCAGGCTATGCTATTTATGAATACTTTCAAAACGAGCTGGCCGAGTATTTAGAACATCAAAACTTTGATAACAAAGAAGCAAAAGACTTTATAAAAAGCGCCCGTTTGCATAGAGACGATGCGATGGCAGCATTGCAAACAGGCCGCGACCCATTATTAGAACTCAACTCTTGCGACCCTATTTTAGCAGCTGAATTAATTGACCAAATTGAGTCTGAAGAAACAAGCGCAGAACTGTCAGGCTACATGGAACGGCAGTTCAATTTATACGGTATTGAACAAGATCATCAATCTGACCAAACCTTAATCATCCATCCTGGTGAACATATGCTTGAACAGCATTTTCCTGGTTTAAGTGATGAAGGTAATACGCTAACATTCCATCGAATGAAAGCACTCGTACGCGAAGATGTAGAGTTTGTAACCTGGGAACACCCTATGGTGTCTGACTTGATAGAACAAACCCTATCAGGCGAACTTGGTAATTCCGCATTGTCAACCATTTCAGTAAATGGCGTAGAGCCTGGGACTTTATTCCTAGAAGCCATTTTCGCCTTAAACAGTATGGCTCCGAAGTCGCTGCAATTAGATCGCTTTTTGCCTGTTTCACCACAGCGAATTGTCGTAAATATTACGGGGCGAGACTTAAGCGAAGTTTTACCTCATGCCCAGTTAAATGAACTATGTAAGGGTTTAAAACGCTCAATGGCCCACGCGGTAATTAAAGAGATACGCAATGAAATTGGCACCTTACTCACACATGCACAAGCCATCGCAGAAAAAGCCGTTCCAGACTTAATTAAAGAGGCCGAACAAGCAATGGAGCAACAACTTGGCGCCGAGATCCAACGCCTTGTCACACTCCAAGCAAAAAACCCGCTCATTCGTGATGATGAAATTGAGTTCTTAAAAGAACAAAAAGTTCTGTGCCAAGAATATATCAGCAAAACCGGCTTAGAAGTTCAAGCGATGCGTATGATTATTAACACCTAACGTATTAATAACCACAGCAACAATAAAAACTTAACTATAGGGTACGCTGACATACGGCGTACCCTAGGTAAACAAAACATATGTTTGAAAAAAAGCATTTAGTCAAAATAGCCAACTTCACCATGCCCTTCGGTAAATACCAAGGCCGCAGAATGATCGACGTACCTGAAGAATATTTACTTTGGTTTCGTCAAAAAGGTTTTCCGCCCGGTGAATTAGGGCTACTAATGGGACTTACCCTAGAAGTGAAGATTGAAGGACTTGATCAGCTAATCCATCCGCTCAAAAAATAATTAAACATCCGCTTACCAAAATACAGTTGTCGCCTCATCAAAAATGATCAATAATTAAACAATACTGATCATTTTATGAGGCTTTGTCATGCCACTTCAAGCAACTAACTCAAATCTTTCGCTATCCTCCTCGATAGAAAAAACATCGGGTAGACCAGGAAATACTGCTGCTGGCTCCAATGAAAATATCCAAACGCCGCCAGTAAAACAAGCAACGCCTCAACAAAAATTAAATGTTGCCATCCTTCAAGCACACCAAGACGTAAGCATTAGCACAAAAAATGAGCCCTTAGCGCTTATTTATAAGGCTGCTATTGAAGGAATTAATAAAGAGCTAGAAACTGAACTTGGTGAGAATGCCATCGAAAACGCTTATGAAAGTGGCCTAGATATATCTCCAGAAGCAACTGCAGATCGCATCCTTAAATTCTCTATCGGCTTATTTCCTCTTTATCAACAGCAACATCCCGAACTCAGTGAGCAAGAACAAGCAGAAAAATTCGTTGAAATTGTCGGAGGCGGTATTGATACCGGCTTTTCAGAAGCACGCGACATTCTGAGTGGTTTAGGCGTACTAGAAGGTGAAATTGAAAACAATATAGATAAGACATACAACATTATCCAAGAAGGCCTTACTGCTTTTCGTGAAAAATATGCACTCCCTGCAGATGAATAGAAACTGTGCATGAAGCACTAACAATAAGGCACTTCCACTATATCATAAGACTTACTTAGGCTTTTGAACTGCTTCGAAAGCCGCTAGCTGTTCTTGTGTCGCTTTTGGCTGATGATTATCTTTCCACTCGGAATAAGGCATGCCATACACAGCTTCTCTAGCTTGATCATAATCAACGCCTACATTTTGGTCTTTAGCCGCCGCCATATACCATTTCGATAAGCAGTTTCGACAGAAATTTGCTTGAATCATTAAATCAATATTTTGCACTTCTTTGTGGTCATCAAAGTGCTTAAGTAAGCGACGAAACGCTGCGGCTTCAATTTCTGTACGCTGTTGAGCAGTCATCTCAATGTCATTTGCCATGTGTAGCCTCTTAGTGCGGTTATTGGAAAAACAAAACACCTTTCAAAAAGATAGAATAGGATGAAGCATCCACTTTTCTCTGAGATATTATCTATACATTATACTCACAGAACAGCTTTAGCTATTACATCTTTTCAACGAGCATTTTGCCGTTCCTCAACATATTTTATGAACTTCGAACATCCATTGTAATATCCGCATGAAACACGATCGTGTCGGCGGTATCGAAGACATCTACACGAATTACTTTATCGCCCGTCTCACTAAAATCTATGCCTTCCGATGTTGCCACACCGCGTATATCTGTTTTGGCTTTAGCAAGATATTGCACCGTCATGCCTTTTGGTATCCAACGAGAACCTTCCGGAATCGTTGCATCAGTTAAAGTTCCCGCTACAAGCTCCGCTAAATTGCACATAGCAATCGCATGGACTGTACCAATATGATTTTGAACTTCACGACATTTAATAACTTTTGCTTCAGCGTAACCTGGCTTTAAATCAATAAATTCAGGATTAATCGTAGAAAAATAGGGCGCCATCTGACAAATCAATTGGCTAAACTGTTCAGGACCAGCCTGATTAAATGCGGTTAATACTTGGCTCATATGTCCACCTTGGTTAGTTAATTCATATAAAAAACTGATTTAATTTTTATCTGCTTTGCCTTTCGTTTCATAACAAGACAAGCTAAACTTTACACAATACTAGAACGTAATTCTAGAACAATATTCTAATTCTACCTTTAAATAGCTAATTTTATGAATAAATCAAAAGAACATATTTTAGCCGGCGCGCTAAAATGTTTTATGAACAAAGGCGTTGAAAGTACTACAATTGCTGACATCAGGGATGTTTCTGGTGTAAGTGTAGGCAGTATCTATCACCATTTTAACAATAAGAACGGCATTGTCGTCGCGCTATTTTTAAATGGAATGAGCAACCACAGCTCACAACAAGAAAAAGCCTTAGCGGATGCAAAAACAGCAGAAGATGGCGTCAAAGCCATTGTAAATTGTTATATCAATTGGATAGACGAAAACCCAGATTGGGCACGATTTGTATTTCGATATCGAAGCTTAGTCGAAAACAGCCAACAGAAAGAACAACACGAGCAACAAAAGCGCGCTCACTTCACCCGCCTGCGTGACTGGTTTTATCCTTACATAGAATGCGGCGAGATTAAAAAACTTCCATTTGAGGTTTATCACGCCTTGATCATTGGCCCTTCCCAAGATTTTGCTTTACGCTGGCTAGCAGGAAAAACCAAGAGCGGTTTAATTGAGCACAGAGCGCTTTATGCCGACGCTGCTTGGCAAGCAATAAAGGTATAACCAAGCCCTATTGCTCAATGTATGCGACTCACACAAACACTAAAAGGATTTAGTATGGCAATTTCAGATTGGCCAGTAAATGAACGTCCGAGAGAAAAGCTTTTAAATCATGGCGCCTCAAGCTTAAGCGATGCGGAACTCTTAGCTATTTTTTTACGTGTAGGGATACGTGGTAAAACGGCCTTAGACCTTGCCCGAGACCTTATTAACCACTATGGAACCCTCAAATCATTACTCATGAGCAGTGAAGACGATTTTTGCACATTTCCCGGAATGGGGCCCGCGAAGTATGTTCAACTCCAGGCCTCATTAGAAATGAGTAAGCGCTACTTTCATAATGAAATGTGCGAAAGCGATATCATCAACAGCCCAGAAGCCAGTAAACAGTTCTTGCGTAGCGCATTAGCAGGCAAGCAATACGAAGTATTCGCCTGCTTATACCTCGATACACAACACAAAATTCTTGGTTTTGAAGAGCTTTTTCGCGGCACTTTAGACTCAGCATCGGTTTACCCACGAGAAGTCGTTCAAAGTGTGCTAAAAAAAGGAGCCGCCGCAGTCATTCTCTGTCATAATCATCCCTCGGGTTCCACTACTGCCAGTCATGCCGACATTCAATTAACAGAACGCCTTAAAAAAGCGCTCGAGTTAATAGATGTTAGAGTGCTCGACCACATGATTGTTGCTGACCACAAAGTAATGAGTTTTGCAGAACAAGGCTTGCTTAATTAATTTTGAAACATTAAATATGATGTTTCCTTCGCATTTATTACGATAAACTTTGCGATTAAAATTGCTTTCTGGTATAAAGGCGGGCTCTTTGGTAAGGACTTTAAAAAGTCCGCGATATGAATTTATTTTAACGTGCCTTCAAGGGTCGTTGAGAAGTTGGAGGCAAGGTTACAATGTCTAAAGTATGTCAAGTTACAGGCAAGCGCCCAGTAGCAGGAAATAATGTTTCACACGCAAAAAACCGCACACGTCGTCGTTTTTTGCCTAACTTACAATCTCACCGTTTTTGGGTTGAGAGTGAGAACCGTTTTGTTAAGTTACGTTTATCTACAAAAGGTATGCGTATTATTGATAAAAAGGGTATCGATACTGTCTTGGGCGAACTTCGCGCTCGTGGCGAAAAAGTTTAAGGGGAATATATAATGCGTGATAAAATACGTTTAGTTTCAAGTGCAGGTACTGGTCATTTTTATACAACTGACAAGAACAAGCGCAACATGCCAGAAAAAATGGAAATCAAAAAGTTCGACCCTGTCGTACGAAAGCACGTAGTGTATAAAGAAGCTAAAATCAAATAGTGATTCTTCTTTAGCATTAAGTCTTATGCTTCCATTAAAAAACCCGACTACTTTTTCAAGTAGTCGGGTTTTTTAGTTTCTATCAACTAAAAATCACCTATGATGACCTCTAATGGTCATGGTACGAATCAGGCAAACGCACATCCAACTCTATTGGCAAATGATCTGATACTGGAAATGACACCACCCCAGCCCGCTTAATAACTAACGAACGACTCACCAAAATATGATCTAAGCCTTTTTCAGGACGCCAGCTAGGAAAAGTATGCGAGACGCCAGGTAAAGCTACCAAGCCAGAGGTTTTAAGTGGTGAGTCATGCAAGAGCTTCTCAGCATGTGTATTCATATCACCCATAAGAATAACATGGTCGAAATCTTCGATTAAATCACGCACAAAGCGCAACTGTTGTGTCTGGGCACTTACACTTAAGGATAAGTGCATAATCACCAATACAACCGGATCTTCCACCTTCCCATACTGCGCAACAATCACCCCTCTCCCTGGAATTAATCCTGGCAGACTATACTCATCTACTTTTATTGGCCTAAAACGGCTAAGTAAACCATTACTATGTTTGGCGATTGGACCAAAATTACGATTCAGCTGCTGATACCAGTATGAAAATTCACCCTCTTTCGCCAAATATTCAACCTGATTAACAAAACCGCTACGTAAACTTCCACCATCCACTTCTTGCAAAGCAACTACATCGTAGTCTTTTAACAAAACGGCAATTTTATCAAGATTTTCTTGTCGATTTTTATGTGGAAGAATATGCTGCCAACTACGCGTCAGATAGTGGCGATAAGCCGACGTCGAAATACCCACTTGAATATTAAATGTTAGCAGGCGAATTGTTTTTGTCGTGTCTAGATAGGGGGTTTGATCAATCACAGACTGATCAACCACTTTAGAAGAAGACCCTAAAGGAGATAACATTTTAGTAAGCTGAGATTTCAATCGTTTACGCATAATACCACTAAGACCTTAATACGATTGATAGCATAAGCTGAAGAAGAGACACACCGGCTTTCGGCAGCATGCCCGACCTACATTAACACTACTTTTTTAAGCTTTCACGCTCTTTATGGATCAAGAAATTAGCTATTTTCAACATATTCGGAAAACCACCAGCATCTCGCACACCGATTTTATATTTACCATTAATAATTAAAGCTGGTACACCCGATACACGCAAACTTTTTATTATTTTTGTCGCCTTTTCAATCGCCTCATCAATCTTCGAAATTTTTCTGAAGCCCGTCGCCTCAAAAAGCGCATCAAAATCTTCTGATTTAACACCCTCAGCAATAAACAAAGGCTTCAGATCATCAACATCTTGATATTTTTTGGGTTTCGCTTGAATCGCATCAAACAAAGGTTGATGCATTTTTTTCTCTACACCCAAAAATTCAGCCGCAAAGTAAGCCTTTGCATGAACAATCCAACCAGGAAAAGTGGCAGGCAGCAGTCTAAAATCAACATCACTAGCCAATTCAGCCTCCCATTTTGGAAGATGGTCATTATTAAACTCATAGCAATGTGGACATCCATACCAAAACAACTCAAGCACTTCGATTTTAGCCGGGTCGGCCGTCTTAACAGCGTAAGGCAACTCTTTATAGTGTCGCCCTCTCTCCCAAACTTCAGCGGCAAAGCTGAATGAACTCGCACAAAGCAATACCAGTAACAGCGGCATTAAACGCAGTTTAATTAAACGCATAGATTGTTCCTCTTTATTTATAAATATATTTCAATCTTTTAAAATTTAATACCACATCATAACGGTGCTCAAATCAGTGCTCAAGAAAACTTATATGACTATTTAGTTAGACTAAGCGGGCACAAAAAAACCCTCACTAAGAGGGTCTCTTCAATTCATTCAATATTTTACATATGCAAGCCTGAAATATAACTTGCTAGTGCTTCAATTTCTTTATCGCTTAATCTGGCAACCACTGAACGCATCACTCGTGTATCGCCATCGTTTGCACGCTCACCACTTCTAAAGTTCTTTAACTGCTTTGCAACATAATCAGCATGCTGCCCCGCCAAAGCTGGGAATACTGCCAGATCAATGCCCGCTCCAGTAGGCCCATGACAAGCCGTACACGCTGCAACATTCGTTGCTGGGTTACCGCCTCGATATAAAGCCTCACCTTTTTCAACTAAATCTTTCTTTGCTTGACCACCAGACATTGTTTGTGACTGGTAAAATGCAGCAATATTATTAAAATCCTGAGCGCTTAAGCCATCGAGAATACCTGTCATTTCAACAACAGGACGAGCACCACTTTTAATATCTTTCATCTGCTTCACTAGATACTTCGCACCTTGACCTGCCAACTTTGGAAAATTTCCTACAGCGCTATTCCCATTAGCACCATGACAGCCGGCACACACTGCTGAAGCGGCCTTTCCAGCCTCAACATCTGCAGCTGAAGCACCAAAAGAGACAACTAAACCAACAACCAACAACATACTTGTAAAAATATTTCTCATTTTTATCTCGCTCACTCTCATTTCAGCTTTTAATTCAGCTCACAATACACACATAAGCCCGAAAACGAATAATCTGTGTATCATTATGGACTAAATATCAATAACAACAACAGAAAGATCAGGCAAAAAATTTCGGGCTATTATACACTAAGCCATTCTTGATAAAACCCTTACATTACAACGCGGCTTTCTTATTTGCAGCCTTATTATTTGCACGCTTAAAATTGACCTAACTATGACTTCACTTTCTATATCTTATAACAGCGCCTCTTTTTCACGCAGCGCGTCAAAACTCTCAAATTGCCCCGAAGACAACGGCATTGAAATTGCTTTTGCTGGGCGCTCTAATGCAGGAAAGTCATCAGCAATCAACTCAATCACCAATAATAAAAAACTGGCAAGAACCAGTAAAACGCCGGGTCGCACGCAACTTATTAATTTCTTCGACCTTAGTACACCCGGGGTTCGTTTGGTAGATTTACCGGGCTACGGCTATGCCAAGGTATCTTTAGCCTTGAAAGCTGAATGGGGAAAGCATTTAGATGATTATCTTAGAAATCGTGACAGTTTATCCGCATTAGTATTAATTATGGATATCCGAAAACCACTCACAGATTTTGACAAGATGATGCTGGATTGGTCAGATCAATGTGAACTACCCACTGTCATTCTGCTGACTAAAAGTGACAAAATGAAGTATGGCCCTGCAAAAAGCACATACTTTCAAGTAAAGAAAGCACTTGAAGACCACTCATCACTTATTGATGTGATTTTATTTTCAAGTTTAAAAAAATCTGGTGTTGAAGAGATAAGAAATACGCTAACAGAGCTCGTAAAAGCGAAAATGGATACCTAGGTTTGCATTTTTGCTTTTCGAGAACATTAACAAAACCCCTAAGCGTCGGGTTTTGGCACAATGCCATCAAAACGATAAGCAGCTTGCAACTCAGCCGCCTGAGCCTGCTTGCTCTCGCACAAATAAGGCATTACATAGTCTAATATCTGATAAACACCATGTTTAATGGTTTGCCTATTCAATGCACCATGTGCACCATTATCCTCATCGTGAACTGTCTTTAGGTATGTCATCCAATTCGTGACAATCAACCACGTATTTAATGCTTTTGATTTACGCTGCGCCTCAGTCATTGGTCGGTATATTTCACTTTTCTCCATTTCATATATAATCCCTCTGACACTTTCCAAACAATCTAACGTAAATTGACGATAATCTTTACGTAAGCGTTCATCACTATCGAGCAAATGCTCCAGATCTCGGTGCAAGAAACGATACGCCCACAAACCATTAAAAACCGCATCCAAATAAGCAATCAAGTCATGTATATGTACTGCACGATCGAATGGGATATTTAAATAAGTATCAACCATCAATTTATAATTTTTAAATATCTCATAAATAATGTCGCTCTTATTGCGAAAATGATAATACAAATTACCAGGTGATATATTTAAATGTGACGCGATATGATTCGTCGATACATTACGCTCACCTCGCTCATTAAAAAGATCGAGACTCGCTAAAATAATTTTATCTTTCGTTTTCATCTAAACAATATCTTCCAGTATTTAATACAACAGAAATAGAACAGCCGCACTCTAATGAGTGACGTACTTTTTCGCAATCACAGAAACAAAACAAGCGAACCAGGTCTCCAAAATAAGACAAATATCACTTATTTTTTATGACTACCGGTCATATTTAATGTTTATTCTGTTGACTTTTTAGAGTATATACTCTAAAAATACAAAATATAGCGTTAACTCGTTTATTTACATTTATTTTTATAGGGGATACCCAAATGGTCGCTGAAGTTATTCAGATTACTGAAAGCAAAAAACAAATCAAACACATGAGCCAGGTATTTGAAGATCAGAAGGCCGCTTTTCGTAAAAATCCTATGCCTTCTTATAGTGAACGTATTGCGAACCTAAAAAAGCTACGCAAAATGCTCATGGACAACCAACAAGCTTTTGTTGACGCAATTGGTCAAGATTTTTCATGTAGGGCAGATGTAGAAACAAAACTCGCAGAATTAATGACCTCTGTACACTCGATTGATTACAACATAAAAAATCTAAAATCATGGATGACCATCGATAAGAAAAAAGTTTCACCTCTATTTCAACCTGCAACGAGCTTTGTTCAATACCAACCACTTGGTGTTATCGGTATAATTTCCCCTTGGAACTACACGGTAGCTTTGTCTATGGGACCACTCATCGCAGCGCTTGGAGCAGGTAATCGTGCGATGATCAAAATGTCAGAATTCACCCCGATTACTTCAGCATTAGTTGCCGATTTAATTCATAACACATTCCCGCAAGACCTCGTCACAATTATTAATGGTGACGCTGAAGTGGCTACGGAGTTTTCTAGCATACCTTGGAACCATTTACTGTTTACAGGCTCAACAGCGGTTGGTCGCCACGTGATGCGTGCTGCGGCAGCAAACTTAACGCCTGTAACACTAGAGTTAGGTGGCAAGTCGCCCACGATTATTTCTGATGACGTTGATATGGATGATGCCGCCCAATCAATCGCTTTCGGTAAAACATTTAATTCAGGCCAAACCTGTGTCGCTCCTGATTATATTTTATGCCCTGAGCATCGCCTTGAGCATTTTGTAGATCGTTTCCAACACTTCATTGCTAAAATGTACCCGACACTTAAACACAATAAAGACTACACCAGTATCGTCGACCAACGTCAATACGCACGTCTACAGTCATATCTTGATGATGCCCGCGCTAAAGGTGCGACCATTATTGAATGTAATAGTGCAGACGAAGACATGAGTACCGGCACACGTAAAATGCCCGTTTATTTAGTATTAAATGCCACAGATAGTATGTTGGTATTGCAAGAAGAACTATTTGGACCTATTTTACCCGTCATCGCAACAAAATCAGTTGATGATGCTTTAAACTATATCAATGATCGTCCGTCTCCACTGGCCCTTTACTACTTTGGTAAAGACAAGAATGAACAGCAACATGTGCTGGATCAAGTACGTGCTGGTGGCGTGTGTATTAACGACACCATCTCTCATTTTGCTCAAGAAGACCTTCACTTCGGCGGTGTTGGCGAATCTGGTATGGGGAGCTACCATGGAGAACAAGGCTTTTTAACTTTCTCTCATGCAAAGTCAGTCTTTAAAAAGTCTGGATTCAACAGTACTAAGTTTGCATACCCTCCCTATGGAAAGGCGATCCATAAAGCAATATTTTCAATCTTTTTGAGATAATTTTCTGCTTTGTTCAGGCAGTTTATCAATTTTTTATTGATAGAATAGTTCGAGTATGGCTCTACGCCATACTCGCTATCTGGAAAAATACATAAAATTTGGTTAAAATTCGCCCCCTTAATATTTCAACTTATATTAATCTCTTCGTTTAGAGGTTATTGGGGCTTATCTTACGATGAATACTGTTGTCTATCCCGGTACTTTTGATCCAATTACAAATGGCCACACAAATATTGTTGAACGCGCAGCAAAGCTGTTTGACAAAATTATCATTGCGGTTGCCGCTAGCCCTAAAAAGCAACCTTTATTCCACATCGACCAACGTGTTGAAATGGCAAGGGAAGTATTATCTCACTTAGATAACGTTGAGGTAATCGGCTTTGAAAACCTTTTGGCTGAGTTCGTTGTTGATCATCAGGTGAATATTATTTTAAGAGGGTTACGTGCAGTTTCTGACTTTGAGTTCGAATTCCAATTGGCAGACATGAACCGACGTTTGGTCCCTCAAGCTGAAAGCCTATTTCTAACCCCTGACAATCACCTTTCATATATTTCTTCAACCCTGATTCGTGAAATTGCCACACTAGGCGGAAATGTAACGGAGTTTGTTAGCCCTGTCGTCGTTGATGCCCTTAAAATACGTTTTAACAGCACTAAATAAAGAACTCTTCAGCTTAGAATGTTACCTATTTATTAATTACGAGACACAGCATGGCATTATTAATTACTGACGACTGCATCAACTGTGATGTATGTGAACCCGAATGCCCTAACGAAGCGATTACACCTGGCGATGAAATTTATATTATCGACCCCAATAAATGCACAGAATGCGTAGGCCATTATGATGAACCACAGTGTCAACAAGTCTGTCCTGTCGACTGCATACCTTTAGACCCAGAGCACAAAGAAACCCAAGACGAACTCATGGCTAAGTATACTAAACTAACGAGTTAACTTAGCTCTACAAGCCTCTAATTCACAAGCATTTAATGACATCCAAGGTTTTTAGGCTACACTAAAAAAGCACTCAATTATTTGGATTAGAACATGGCGAAGAAAGAAAAACCTGAGAAAGAAACTCCCGAAGCGCAAGAACCCCTTACAGAAGAGCAACGAATTACTCAGCTTGAGAAAAAAGTGGGTAACAATAAACTTTTCTTATTCGGTATTGCTCTCTTCCTTATCATCATTATTTCAATGATTGTGACCGCCTTTGCCATCCTTAACTTCAAAGGTCCGAAAGATTCTAATAATGAAGCGGTCACGGCGCTGCAAACGGAAGTCGTTGAGCTAAAACAACAGCTTGCTAGCTTTGATGAAAAATTAGATATATTAACCCTTACGCTTCCTGATTTAAAAAACCAAATAGCGAATACTCAAAATACGGTACTGAAGAACGTTATGCTTCAACAGGAACAAGGTTTTCAGAAGTTCTTAAGTGCTCTGCAGTCAGGTACTTACGACTTAGCTCACATGGTTCCTGGTTCAAGAACATGGTTAGATCAGTACAGCGAACAAATAAACAGCTCTATCACACATAGTAAAGACCGCGTAAAATCACTCAAAAGCCTAAATTCCAATGCTGCCATAAGTAAAGAAGACCCATTCTTTGGCGAAGAGTTCTAGTTTTACTTCAATTTAAGTGATTTACCAAGCGAAGGTATTTCACTTTTCTTTATTGTAAGCTCCGGCCCCATTAAAATAGCTAGCCACTGCGTCTCACGGCTACTTTCAAAAGCAATTTTAAGCAACATCGTCAAAGGTACTGAGAGCAACATCCCAACAGGTCCCAGCACCCACCCCCAAAAAACTAAAGACAAAAACACCACCAATGTCGATAATCCTAACTCTCGCCCCATATAACGAGGCTCAACAACATTCCCCATCACCATATTTGTCACAAGATAACCCAAGGCAGTCAATAGGGCGTGAAACGGTCCTAGCTGAATTAGCGCTAATAATGTAGTGGGTACTGCAGCAATAATTGACCCAATATTAGGAACAAAATTCAATAAGAACGCGATCAAACTCCAAAGCATCGGGTATTCAACACCTAAAATTTGAAGCCATATATAAATCACAGCCCCCGTTGCAATACTGATTAATACTTTAATTGTCATATACTGCTTAACATTATCTATAAAACGCTGAACATGGATCATGTGCGTACTACTTTCACCAAACGCATGATTCAATTTTGCAGGTATAGAAGCGCCTTCAAACAACATAAAAATAACAGTTAAAATAATTAAAAATGAATTAGATAGCACCCCTCCTAGATTCCCTAATGTTGTAACGGCTAGGCGAAATACCGTGGATGGATCAAAGTGCTCCATTATTTTTTCTTTGGGTACGTTAATCCCCCAAGCTTCAACCAAGGCAAATAAATCTTCAACCTGCACACGAAGACGCGCTTGATAAAACGGAAGGTCATTAGAAAAACTATTGAGCGAGGTGGTGATAATTGAAATAAATATAAATTGAATTAAACAAATAAAAATAACCACTAAGATAAGCGACAACCATTGAGGCAATCCTTTCTTTGCCATATACAAAAAAGGAGGAGCACAAATAATGGCAAAAAACCCCGACAATAAGAACGTGACCATTAGAGAATCTGCAGCCCTCACACCCGCCACGACAATCACAAAAGCCGCCAACACAAAAAGAACCCGCGTCGCACCTGAAAATCCATTTACTGCATTCATAGCCATTCCTAATTAATTGAGCATTTAATCATACGAGAATTTAAGCTAACACGCTGTGAAAACTGTAAAATAACGCCGATTATTGCCATTTTCATTCAAACCTTAACAAAACTTAAGCGCAATATTGGAAAAAACATGAATAATAAGCCAATATTAGAAGATCTATTCAATTTATAACTTAAGTAAACATACTGAATACTATGTCAGACAACCGCATCGACCTTAGAACACCCATGAAATGCCAAGTGAAAGTATCACATGATAGCATTGGTGAAATTCTTGTTAATACGCGTGATATCTCTGATGGCGGCATCTTTTTATTAACAGAAAATATCGACATGCCACCTGTAGGTACGGTTATTGAAGGACAAGTTCAGGGCATGGGGATGGTCGCCCCGATCATTAAAATGAAAATTGTCCGCTTGGAACCCGCAGGTATCGGTCTTAAGTTTATCAACGAATAACCTCTTCTAATTCAACACCTTTAATTTTGAACCCACCCGCTTAATTTTAAGCCTCCTGATAAGGAAATTTACTATCCGTACTGCATTATACAGCGCACTAACAATGAGTTTTATTACCG